>ERZ772902.1416-NODE-1416-length-17945-cov-20.050755_pt1 | contig 17945 bp, 16 predicted proteins | sample MGYA00511470_ERZ772902 | MGnify/ENA primary metagenome ERZ772902 (study PRJEB29015, sample SAMEA2737717) | human gut metagenome | biome: human gut; feature: human-associated habitat; material: faeces | place: China | collected 2012 ... | reverse complement strand
TAGATAAAACCACATAACTGAAAGATGAATTTACACACAAATTTGGACTTGACTCTGGATGTAAAGATGAAGCATGAAAAAGACATACTAAAGGGTGAAGTATTATTAATTTAGTGGGTTTTGTAAAAGATATTATGTCAAAAGATGAAAAAACAACATACTAAATTGAGTGATTTCAAGCTTTTAGTGGGTTTTCGCCAGTGATGACGGCAGAAAGGCTGACCAAATTCCGATATAAAGATGACAAAAGTAGCGGTCAAATAACCAGAAGATTTACTGGTTATCTGACCGCCATTTAAATTCAGCATTATATATAATTGCTAATAATTAACCAAGATACTTAGCAAGTACATCTGCCTTGTCAAGCTTCTCCCAAGGAAGGTTAAGGTCTGTACGTCCAAAGTGACCATAAGCAGCTGTCTGCTTATAGATAGGTCTTCTTAAGTCAAGCATCTTAATGATTCCGTTAGGTCTTAAATCAAAGTTCTCACGGATGATTTCAACGATTTTTTCTTCATCAAGCTTTCCTGTGCCAAATGTATCAACCATGATAGATGTTGGTCTTGCAACACCGATTGCATATGAAAGCTGAATCTCACATCTGTCAGCAAGTCCGGCAGCGACAATATTCTTAGCAACATATCTTGCAGCGTATGCAGCAGAACGGTCAACCTTAGTGCAGTCCTTACCAGAGAAAGCACCACCGCCATGTCTTGCAGCTCCACCGTAAGTATCAACTATAATCTTACGACCTGTAAGACCTGAATCTCCGTTAGGTCCACCAATTACAAAACGGCCTGTTGGATTGATGTATATCTTAGTGTCAGCGTCAATCATAGAAGGATCAACGATTGCATCAATAACATATTTCTTAATATCCTCATGAATCTGTTCCTGAGATACTTCAGGAGCATGCTGTGATGAAACAACGATAGCATCAAGTCTTATTGGCTTTTTGTTTTCATCATATTCAACTGTTACCTGAGTCTTTCCGTCTGGTCTTAAGTAAGAAAGAGTTCCATCTTTACGAACCTTTGTAAGCTGCTTAGAAAGCTTTTGCGCAAGTGCAGAAGAGTAAGGCATGAATTCAGGAGTTTCGTTAGTTGCGTAACCAAACATCATACCCTGATCGCCGGCACCACCTTCTGAATCATCAATCTCGCCATCCTTTGCTTCAAGAGCCTTATCAACACCCATAGCAATATCAGCTGACTGCTTGTCTAATGCAACCATAACAGCACAGGTGTTACCATCAAATCCCTTATCAGAGCTGTCATAACCGATATCTGTAACTGTCTTTCTTACGATAGAAGGAATATCTATGTTAGCCTTAGTTGTAACCTCGCCCATTACCATAATAAAACCTGTGTTAGTAAGAGTTTCGCAGGCTACTCTTGAGTATGGATCCTGCTCATAGAGAGCGTCTAATACGGCATCTGAAATCTGGTCGCAGATCTTATCAGGATGTCCTTCTGTTACTGATTCTGAAGTAAATAATCTTTTTTCCATGTTATCTCCTTTTGATTTTATCGTGAATATGTCTATCCCATACCTTATCGTGTCTATTCTTATCGTTACTCGTGCTTGTAGCAAAATGCCAGAACTGCAATGTTACCGCTGCTCGCAAAAAAAAGGTCCCCGATAAGGGACCCGATAGACTGTATCGAAATCCTCTTATTGTTCGACTAATATCGCTCAGGTTGGCACCTTCCTCAAAAGGGGTTGCCGGGCTTCATAGATCCTATGTATCTCCACCGCTCTTAATAAGGGATATAAAATATTCAATTAATATTACCGCATAAGATACTACACAATATTTAAACATTCGTCAAGAGTAAATTGACATTTTCTATATAGAAATTTATAATTAAAATACATTTGTACAGACAAATGTATCGTGAATACTGGGGGAATGAGTAATGACAGATAAGACGATATTCATATTTGACGCACAGGAAGGTGATAAACTCGCAGATGATGTACATACGCCAGATGGTAATATATTAGCAAAGAAAGATACCATACTTAATTATGATATAATAGCAAATATTTCAGGGCATCATATACTGGAAGTAAAGGTATACGACACCAATAATGAACTGCAGGATCTGGAAAAGGTTCTGGGAAAAACTGCTAATAAAGAGAACGTTAAGTATTTTGATAAGATAAGAGCGAGCATAAGGTTTAAGCATTTTAAAAAGACCTATGATGAGAATATTCTGGATATCAAAGGAGACCTTAACGATGTTGTTACGAATAACAGTCCTATTGATATAGATAAGCTGATAGAAGGAACTAATGAGATTCTTTCTGCGAACAGAAATAGTTTACAGCTTTTTGATATGTTGCACAGTATGAGGCAGTTTGATGACCTTACATATGTTCATAGTGTAAATGTTGCTTTGATAGCTTCAATTCTTGGGCAATGGCTTAAGTTTAGTGAGAAAGATATAAGAATACTGACAATAAGCGGACTTCTTCATGACATAGGTAAGATTATGATTCCTAACGAAATTCTTACAAAACCTGGTAAGCTGACAGTTGCTGAATACAATATAATGAAGCAGCATGTTAATTTTGGATATGAGAAAGTTAAGAATCAGAACATTGATATACGAATTAAAGAGGCATGCCTGCTCCATCATGAAAAATGTGATGGAACAGGGTATCCATTTGGCTTAAAGTCGGATCATATTCCAGCAGTAGCCAAGATTATAGCAATTGCTGATGTGTATGATGCAATGACTTCAGCAAGAGTATATAGAGGAGCATTATGTCCTTTTGAAGTAATAGATACAATGTATAAAGATGCATTTACAAAGTTTGAACCTGAATATATTCTTCCTTTCTTAAAGAATGTGGCATCATCGTATATTAATAACGATGTGAGACTTTCAGATGGAAGAATTGGAAAGGTTGTTCTTATTAATGAGAATGCACTCAGTCTGCCAATTGTCCAGTGTGAAGATGAGTTTATAGACCTATCCAAGACACGAGGACTCACAGTTTCTGCAATTTTATAAAAAACTATCTGGCACATGCGTGGAGGTATTTTTCTTTAGTAGCCATACCTCCGCGGATGTGTCTTTCTTGTTTATTGACATCAAGAACCTTTCTGGCTTCTCTGGCTAGTTCAGGATTGATTTCCATAAGTCGTGCAGTTACATCTTTATGTGCAGTGCTTTTGCTTACATTAAATACTTTGGCTGTCTGTCTTACAGTGGCTTTATGCTCAATTATGTAATATGCCAGCTGGGTGGCACGTTCTTCTATATAGTCTCGCATGTCGGGACTCCGGAAGTTTCATTTATACAATCTATGCCACGGATTGGGGTTTTATGTTAGAATGTGTTATGACTATGATAAGGAATCATTTACATTATATTTTTAATTTCTCCGCAAACATAAGAAGTACGCTGATTGAAAGCAGTGCACTTGAAATCCATATTGTGTGGATTCCGAACAGCATTGAAAGGTTTCCACCGATACCTGCGCCGATTGCAAAGAATAATATTATGCCAAAATAATATCCGGCTTTCTTAAGAGATGTTTTATTGCCAGTACGCACAAATACAGAAAGTGCGTCTGTACCGCTTCTTAAGTTACCGATGCACATGGTGCTTGCATAGGAATAGCCATTGACTTTTCTAAATGCCTGTACCTGCATAGCACATGAGAACGATACGATTATTGTTGCAAACATGTCCATTGAGTGTGGCATGAAGCCAACTGCAATTAAGATAACAATTTCAATAAGTAATATTGCCTGCCGCCAGTGAAGTCTGGTGGCATTTTTATATTTGCCCTGAATCCGCTCTGTTACGAATACGCCAAGACCAAATGCTAAGAATGGCAGAAGATATTTTAATCCCTGATACCATTCACCCATCATAAAATGTGTACTCATAAGAACCACATTACCGGTCTGTGCGTTGGAGAATACTTCATTTCTTGTAAAATATGTATATGCATCCTGAAGTCCACCGGACATGGCAAGGAATACGCAGTTTATGAAGGCTTCGGACATCTGTATATCCGGAAGCTTCTTAGCGAGGGCGTTGTGAAGCTTTGATGCCATAAATAACCTCCTTGTGTTTTATAACTTTGGTTGTTATAGCACAAGGAGGTTTTGTTGTAAAGGGTATATAAATATTAGATATGTTGCGAATTATTTTCCAAGTGCTGTCTTCTGTGGCACTTCTGTTTCTTTTTCGTAGCATGCAAATGCGCTGTCGACAAGTTCTTTATCTGGCTTCGGTGTGAACAGGCTGACTACAGGGACGATAATCATTCCGGCAAACATTGCAAATGCACCGCAGTTGATAGGTGACTGGAGCCATGTTGGGAAGCCTGCTCTGAAGAAGATGTTAGCAAGCATAAGTACTGAGCTGAATAAAAAGCATGCCCAGCATGATGCTTTGGAAACCTTCTTAGAGTAAAGCGAGAACATAAATGGTGCAAGGAATGAACCTGCAAGTGCACCCCAGGATATTCCCATAAGCTGTGCAATAAATGTTACTGAACTCTTGTACTGGATAAGTGCAAGTATTGCAGATATCGCAATGAATACAACAACAAGAATTCTTATGTATAATACCTGTTTCTTTTCACTCATGTTCTTGATAAAGTTATCTTTTAAGAAGTCAATAGTAAGTGTTGAGCTTGAAGCTATTACAAGTGATGAAAGTGTAGACATTGAAGCTGACAACACGAGAATTACAACTAATGCAATAAGCGCAGGACTTAAATTAGAAAGCATTGTTGGAATTATTGAGTCGAAGCCGTTAGCCTTGACATCTATCTGGTCAGAGAATAATCTTCCGAAACCTCCGAGAAAATAGCATCCGCCTGAAACTATAAGCGCAAATATTGTTGAGATTACAGTACCCTTCTGTATAGAAGCTTCATTATCAATGGCATAGAATTTCTGAACCATCTGAGGAAGTCCCCATGTTCCAAGTGATGTAAGGATTACAACGCATAAAAGGTTGAATGGGTCAGGTCCGAAAAATGAAGCAAATATACCGGGAGTATCGCTTACTGCCGGGTCAGACACATTTGCAAGACCCTGCAGTGCAGACATGAAGCCGCCCTTAGAGTGGATTACGGCAGCAATAACTGCAACAATACCGAATAACATGATAATTCCCTGAATGAAATCATTGATTGCAGTAGCCATGTAACCGCCGGCAATTACATAGATTGCGGTAAGTGTTGCCATGATTATGATACAGACGCTGTAATCAATGTTGAAAGCCATACCGAAAAGTCTTGAAAGTCCATTGTAAAGTGAAGCTGTGTATGGAATCAGAAAAATGAATATTATAACAGAAGCACCGATTTTTAATGGATTGCTTCCGAATCTTTTTCCAAAATACTGTGGCATGGTTGCTGAATCAAGGTGCTGGCTCATAATTCTTGTTCTTCTGCCAAGTACGACCCATGCAAGGAGTGAACCAATAATCGCGTTGCCGATACCAGCCCAGGTTGCGGCAATGCCGTATTTCCAGCCAAACTGGCCTGCGTATCCAACGAATACAACAGCCGAGAAATAAGATGTTCCGTATGCAAATGCGGTGAGCCACGGACCAACGCTTCTTCCACCGAGAACGAAACCATTAACATCAGTTGCATGCTTGCGGCAGTATAAGCCAATGCCTATCAGCACCGCAAAGTAGATAATAAGAATAACCAGTTTTAACATAAAAACCCCCATATTAAATGTATTAATCCTTACTTTATAAGTTTAAAGTGTAACGCTTTAAATCAATAAAGTAAACATAAATGGATTGTAGCATATTGGGGAGGGATTGGCAAGGATAAAATGAGTTAATATATATGAGTATATATGAATAATATGGATATACCTACTATTATGCCTATAATATGTCATTGAGTAGGTTTGCTTGAGATAATTATAACCTGATGCGGAGGGAGCAAACCTACGAAACAGCTGTGAATAGCTTTTTGAGTAGGTCTTTTTCCTGGATTTTTCTGAATTAGAGGCTCTTAAAGATGAAATCTTCCGTGAAAATGCCTACTAAATTATGATTATGTATATAGTTAGTGGGTTTTGAAAGACAATTTAATAAAATAAGATGTTTAATTGACATACTAAAGTAATGGTGGATAATGATTTGGTAGGTTTATTAGGAATTTATGCTATGCGGGATATAGGGAGATATATGAAAACAGCCACCAGAAAAATGATATGCCCCCTGTCAAGTAGACAGGGGGCATATCAAAATCCAGTGACTGTTTTAAGAAAATAAGGAGAGTAAATGTGAAGTATCTTATCGTCTGCCGCCGCCGAAGCCGCCGTTCTGACCATTCATATCAGGCGTATTACCACCATTCTGACCGCCCATGCCGCCCATTTTACCGCCGCCGAAGCTGCCAGTGCCAGAAGCTCCCATTGTTCCAGATTCCTGAGTCCAGTCTGCAATAGAGTCTGAACCCCGGTAGAGTGTGTAGCTTGTGCCGGTTACAAGAGTGTCAGAGCATATCCAGCCGTTGCCAAATGTTCCGTCAACAGTGAAGCTTATTACTTCTTTGCTAGAAGAATTTTTAAGTGAATAGCTTCCAGAACTGAATGATACGGAACTTAATACATAAGCATTAGCAGAGTTTATAGGTGTTTCGCATACACCACCGAGGGCAACGCATGTTCCACCGGTTATCGTTACGGTACCATCTACATCAATTGATCCTGATACATTTCCAGATGAACTGCCGCCTTTAACTAATACAAATCCACCGGTCTGTACGTAATTTCCATTAGAATCAATACCATCAGTATCACCAGACGCAGTTGTGACATCTATATATCCGCCTGTTACATTGACAATTGGAGAAGTCTTTCCATCACCTGTGCAGGCATTGATGCCATCATCAGTAGCATATACATATATTTTGCCACCATTTAAGTTGATAGTTATGGCTTCAAGTCCTTCGTATGAAGTTACTACATTAATATAACCATCATTGACATCAAGCTGCTTGTCAGCGTGCATGCCGTCATCACCTGAAGAAATTGTAATTGTACCACCATTGATAACAATAGTTCCTTTTCCGTCCTCACCGGTTTCAAGTACACCTGAGTCAGAGTTGGCATGGATACCATCATCTGTTGAACTTATGTTAATTGTAAAGCCTGAAATATTTATTTTGCTTTCAGCTTTAATACCCTTAGTTGAGTAGGACTGTCCAGAAGAATTACCGGATTCATTAAAGTCACCAGGCATTCCTGGACGGTCGCCGCCGGCCTTATTACCACCGTTCTGATCATCCATGCCACCCATGTTGCCGCCACCAAAGCCGCCAGGTGCGTTGGCAATAGTGTCAGAAGCTGCCACATAAGAAACAGTGTTGGCAGAAGCAGTCTTATTACCAGAGCTGCCATGTCCGGCAGATGTACCTGAAGAACTGCCTGACGAAGTAACTTCTTCACTATATTCAGAGTAAGTATCTGTATAAATGTTTAAGTTACCATCACCTGATATATCTACCCCGTAGGCTGCGTCTATACCATCACAGGTTGCATATACATCAATGTTACCACCAGTAATTGTAACGATTCCCTTCTGGTTGCCTTTGTTAGAAAGGCTGCTGTTAGAAGTCTTGATGCCATCCCCCTTAGCAGAGATTGCAATTACATTTCCAGATTCAATATCAACGGCATCGTTGCCTTTGACTGAGTTGTTCACAGCAGTAACTTTAACAATCACATTTTTAATAGAAAGGTCGTCCTTGCTTTGGATACCATTATTGTAATTAGCTGTTACAACTAATGCTCCTTTGCCGACAAGCTTTAAATCGCATGCTGCATAGATTGCTGCGTTACCGGTGTCATCAGAAGAATCTTCTGCAGCTTCGGCACGATTGTCAATTACTTCGTTAAATGAGTTCTCTTCTGATTTAATCTTGACTTCGGAAGCATTTTTAACATATATGGGTGAACCGGTTGAGCAAGTGACAGATGTTCCGTTTAATACGATAGTAACTTCGTCCTCATCACCTGCGTCAACGATAAGCTGCCCTTCTGATAAAAGACCTGCAACTGTATATTCACCAGCCTTTGTGATTGTGTATACAGAACCTGACTGTGTAATTCCGTCTGATGTATCAGATGTTATGGTGAAATCACCAGTAATGGCTACTCTGTAATTCTCAGCATCATCTGCGTGTGTTACATCTGTGTCTTCTTTAGTAATGTCTGAAGTGATGGTAGTCTCACCGCCTGATGCAGTAGTAGTTGAAGTTGAATTTCTGGCACAGCCAGCAGTCATAAGACACATAGTAAGAATAACTGCGGCTACGCAATTCCTTTTGATTTTATTTAATTTAATCATAGTCATCTCTCCATTTCTTTAGTGTATGTTAATTGATTGTCTATAGTTTATTGGAGAAATTTGACTAAAATATGGTATGAGTGCGAATATTCTGTGTACTGATTAATCATGTGGAATATCGTTAAATCTGCCGTCAAGCTCTTCGGTTTTTACCACATTTATAAATGCGTGCTTGTCAATTGAGCGTATCAATGTGATAAGCTCACGTTTCGCTTCGGAGTTGATTACGGAGTATATGAGCGTGCGCTCTTTTTCCTCGTAGCAGCCGATTCCCTTGAAAAGCGTGGCGTCGTGGTTGGTTGTATTCTTTATGGCGTGATAGATTTCTTCGGATTTGTCAGAAATGATGAATAATGTCATCTTCTGGTAGCGTTTGTACATGAACTGGATTACCTGTGTGCTACAGAACTGGTATATTATTGAGTAGAGCGCGATTGACCAGCCAAACAGTCCGCCTGCAATGAGCAGAATCACAACATTACCAAGAAGAATATAGTTCCATGCGTCTATTCCTTTAACATGAGAAAAATAAATGCTTATGAAATCGGTTCCGCCTGTGGTAGTGCCGACATTGAGGCACAGGCTTATTGCAAATCCGTTGATAATTCCGCCAAATACGCTTATAAGCAGGATATCTTCTGTAAAAATGTATGGAGGAAGGATATCAACAAGTACACTGGAAAGTATAATTACCACGATTGAGTAGATGGTAAACTTCTTGCCGATGTAGCGGTATGCAATGTAGGCGGGGAAAATGTTAAGTGCCACATTGAATATTGTAAATGGGATGCTGATATAAAAAAAACGTAGTCCGATTGCCTGAAATAACAGGGAGACTCCTGAAAAGCCTCCTGGCAGCAGGTCTGCGACTTTGGCAAAGCATCTTAAATTCCATGCGTACAGCACGGAAGCAATTATAACTATAATGAATCTGAATACCTGATAAAACTTAGGATATTTAACTTCTAAAGATTTGAACATATATTAGCCTCCATATTTTGTGTTAAATATAATAAGCAAATAATAATTATTTGTGTGAGTTGTCGTAGGCAGCCTGAATATCGGCGGGGAGCTTGTCTGGAAGCATTGAATGTATTCCGTCCTCGTTGCCGTCCTTGATAGCCTGCTCGTAATAGAAGCACTTGAAAGTAAGCATATCAAGAGTTTCCTGCATCTTGTCCATCTCTTTCTCAACAGCCGCCTTCTGTCTCTCAAAAAGCTGTTTTCTGAGTTCGTAAGTCCTGCTGCCTTCCTGACACCATTCCATAAACTGCTTGATGTCGCGGATTTCAAGACCTGATTTTTTGAGACATTCAATAAGCTTAAGAGCAGCAATTTCAGTGTCAGAGAACTGTCTTATTCCAGAAGCACGCTGCATAAAAGGGAATAATCCTTCTTTATCATAATATCTTAATGTTGAAACGGGAAGATTAAACATTTCTGAAACCTGTCCTATTGTGTACATAACACACCTGCTTTCTGTAAGCCATGCTTACCTGATATTAGTTTTTTACAAATGTGATAATAAAATTCACAAAATGTTCACCATTATTAGGTTGACCTAAAGTTAGGTTTAACTCTTATGCTTAAATAGTAGCACAGAGAATGTATTAATTCAATTTAAACTTGATTTAAAGTTAGTCATGTATTATTCAGCTTAAATATGAATATGGTGAAATGATGTTGGACAGAAAGCAGGTATTTTATGGAGGATAAATGTATGGAATGGAGACAGGAAAAAGACATGCCGGTATTTATGTATATTTTTCTTAATAAAATAGATGATGCCGAGGAAGCAAGATGGACAGAGAAAGAGAAAAATGAGGGGTATAAGACATATAAAAAGTTGTTAGAACTTACAGAGGATGATTCATCCGATGTAATTAAAAAATGTCTCAGGATAATTAAAGAAACAAGGCATATTGTAGAGTATGAGCTTTGGAATAAGATTGTATATTTTATGACTGATTATATTAATGGTGAGACTGTGTGGGGATAAGTGAAAAGTTGTCTGATAATTTTATAATATTTGAAAAGAAAAAGAATATACTTGTAATGTCTGATGGCATGTGATAGAATGTCATTGGATATAAGTAGTGCATTCAAGCAATCTACGAAAACCCCACGAGTTCGGGCTCGTGGGGTTTTCTATTCCGTTCTGGCAGGGTGGCTTAGTCCCCAGGCTGGCTACCGTCTGTTATCTCTGTCCAGCCATTTGCAGATATAGTACGAAGCTATATTTGCCAAGATAGAGATAATTAAGGACACAAGTGCATCCAAGCAATCCACCTCCTTTCTCTACCAGGTATGGGAGGGGTAGCACTAGAAATTATATCATAACAATATATAATAAACAAGTATATAAAAAATACGAATAATAACTATTGCTATGATTTATGATTTTATAACCAACATGTATTTTACAGGAATGACACATGGGGGTATGATACATTTATCAAGGGCAAAGGAGCCGGAAGTCTTTAGGGGATTCTGGCTCTTTTTTTGCATTAGTAAGTATTTGAAGGAGGAAATATATATGGAATACGAGATTTCTAATCGTTTATCAGGTGTTCATGGTTCGATGATACGAGAACTTTTTAAGTTAGGAGCAAGCAAGGATATTATATCTTTTGGTGGTGGCAATCCGTCAGCAGAGACATTCCCATGCAGGGAAATAGAAGAGATAGCAGCAAAGGGTCTTGGCGAGAATCCTGTTTCTTTATTACAGTATGGACTGAGCGAAGGTTATACACCTCTGCGTGATACTATGAAGAAATATCTTGAGAAGAAGGAAGGCTTTGATTTCGAGAATAATGAGCTTTTCATAGTGTCAGGCGGACAGCAGTGTGCGGACCTTACAACTAAGGCACTTGTTAATGAAGGAGATGTTGTGCTTACTGAAGAGCCTGCATTTGTAGGCTGCCTTAATACATTCCGTTCTTACGGTGCAAAGCTTGTAGGAATCCCAATGGAGCAGGACGGAATGAATATAAATGCGCTTGAGGAGGCTTTAAAGGCTAATCCTGATGCAAAGCTTTTATACACAATTCCATCTTTCCAGAATCCTACAGGAATTACAACTTCTCTTGAGAAGAGAAAAAAAGTATATGAGCTTTGCTGCAAATATGATATCGCAATATTAGAGGATAATCCTTACGGTGAATTAAGATTTGCAGGTGAAAATGTGCCAACTATCAAATCAATGGATACAGAGGGCAGGGTTATATATGCAGGAAGCTTCTCAAAGGTAATGGCACCTGCATTCCGTCTTGGTTTTCTTGTATTTAACAAGTCGCTCACAGGACCGCTTACAGTTGCAAAACAGTGCACAGATGTACATTCAACTGTCCTTTTCCAGTACATTTGTAATGAATATATTAATAACTATGATTTCGACAAACATCTTGAGGATTCAAGAAAGGTGTATGAGCACAAATGTAATCTCATGATGGAGTGCATGAAGAAGGAATTTCATCCTTCAGTAACCTTCGGTCACCCTGAGGGCGGACTTTTCGTAATGGCATTCCTGCCAGAGGGAATGGATTCTGCACCATTTGTAAGGGAGGCTATTAACAGAGGTGTTCTGTCAGTTCCGGGAGCAGCGTTCTTAGCAGATGAGAGCCAGAAGTCTAATGGATTCAGACTTAATTATTCGACACCTTCTGATGAGCAGATTGTTAAGGGAATCGAAATTCTTGGAAAACTTACATATGAGTGGATTAAGTAGGAGGAGTGAAAAGTTATGAAGATAGCAGCATTCAGCGTTCGTCAAGATGAAAAACAGTATTTTGATACATTTGCAAATGTATACAAGGTGGAATTACAGATTAATAGGAGCGGATTTACAGCAGATGATATAGAAAGTGTCAAAGGCTGTGAGGCTATGTCGGTGTGCGATGGCATGTGTGACTTGTCAGCACCTGTTCTTGAAAAGCTTGCAGCAGAGGGTGTAAAGTACATCGGTTTCAGGACAATCGGATATAACAGTGTTGACCTTGAGGCAGCAAAGCGCCTTGGAATCCGCGTTGCACACAGCGGATATTCGCCATATTCAGTTGCCAATTATACAGTAATGCTTATGCTTATGTGTATCCGTAAGGCTTTGTATGTAATGATGCGTTCACACACAGCAGATTATTCACTTGGTCCTATATGTGGACGTGAAATGCAGAATATGACAGTAGGTATTATCGGAACAGGAAGAATTGGAAAGGCAGTAATTAAGAATCTTTCAGGATTTGGATGTAAGATTATTGCGTATGACCCATATCCTGCAAAAGGCCTTGAAAATGTTGAGTATGTAACTCTTGATGAATTGTATGCCAGAGCAGATATTATCTCGCTTCATACTTTCTTAAGTGATGAGACATATCATATGATTAATAAGGATTCAATTGCAAAGATGAAGGATGGCGTTATCCTTATAAATGCGGCAAGGGGTGCGCTTGTTGATACAAAGGATCTGATTGAGGCTGTTGAGAGTGGCAAGATTGGTTCAGTTGGAACTGACTGCTGTGAGGGTGAGGATGAATTTATCCGTACAGACCGTAAGTATGATGACCTTGTTGTTAATCACGATTACATCATACTTAAGTCTTTCCAGAATACTATTGTCACACCTCATGTTGCATTTTTCACAGATCAGGCTGTGTCTGATATGGTTGAGTCTTCAGTTAAGAGTGTTGTGCAGTTTGCAGCCGGTGAAGACACACCATTAGAGGTGCATTAATTATTCAAATTTTTGAAATATTCTTCAAGCTGGTGCTCGAAGATTCGCTGATTTTCTGAGCAGAATGAGCCAAGCGGCTGATAATAAATGCTTCTGAAATGTGGACAGTCATCTATATGCAGCAGGCTTATGTTTTCAGGAAGGCTGCTGCTTGTCCATGTTACAGAGGCAACAAATGATACTCCAAGACCGAGACTTATGAGTTTGCCCTGTAATATGTAATCATTGCATGAGTAGGCTATCTGAGGAGTTTTCTTACATTTACTGAATATTGAATTGAACACTCCGGCATAAGATGGAGTATCTGCAAGATCAATGAATTTCTCATTCATCATCTGTTCTACTGATATGTGTCCGGTATGGGCAAGTGGATGTGATGATGAAACGGCAAGGCAGATTTCTTCTGTCATAAGAAGATGTGCATTGTCTGGAATATCATAAGCTGATGAGACAGAGTCAATCAGCAGGTCACACCCTTTTGGTTCAGAAGATATTGAAAAGCTGACATGAGGGTGCTCATGGATAAAATCTTTAAGTACATTGCTGACAAGAACTGCACTTGAGCGGAGACAGAGCCTTATTTCGCCTGCATCGCCAAGACTTTCACTGACAGCACGCGCAGCATCTTCTGAAAGAGCCAGTATTCTGTCTGCATATTCAAGCAGAATTTCTCCCTGACGGGTACATTCGAGCCCTTTTTTATTACGGATAAAAAGCTGTGCGCCAAATTCTTCTTCAAGCTTATGGATTGTCTTGCTTAATGCCGGCTGTGCTATGCACAGTTCACTGGCAGCACGGGTCATATTCTTGTGTCTGGCGGCAGCCTGAAACTGCCTGAGCTGATATAATTCCATGTTCGCACCTCTCTTGTATGTAGTATTTTATAAAAATTACAATTAACATAATATAGAAATCAGGATATTTACGATTATGATAACACAAATATTATTAACGCAGACATTTATAATGTTTATTCTTATGATTCTGGGACTGATTCTGTCTAAAACAGGTCTGCTTACAGAACATGGCAGTAAGGATATGGCCAATATTCTGCTGTATGCGGTTATTCCGTGTGTAATTATAAGAAGCTATATAACAGATTTCACGATGGAGAAGCTGTATGGACTTCTTATGTCGGCGGTACTGGCTGTAGCTGCATTTGCAGTGGCGATAGCTGTATCATATATAATATACGGCATGCGAAAGCCGATAGACAACTTTGGAACTGCTTTCTGTAACGCAGGATTTATCGGAATTCCACTTGTAACTGCGGTATTTGGAAATGAAGCGGCATTCTATGTTGCGTCATTTGCAAGTATTCTTAATCTGTTGCAGTGGACATACGGAATTGTGATAATAACCCGCCGCAAGGATATGATAAATATAAAAAAGGTATTCGTCAATCCTGTGACAATATCACTTGTTATAGGACTGTTTCTTTTTATTACGGGAATTAAACTGCCAGGTGTAATAAACAGCACGATGGCTGGAGTTGCGGCACTTAATACACCTGCAGCCATGATAGTACTGGGATATTATCTGTCATGTGTCAGGATCCGTGACTTACTGCTTAATCCGTCCCTGTATCTGGCATCGTTTGTCAGGCTTATAATAATTCCGCTGCTTACACTGCTTGTGCTTTATATTATACCGGTGGGACACGGTCAGATTGGAATGATTACACTAATTGCTGCGGCAACACCGGTTGGAACGAGTACGGCAATATTTGCACAGAAATTCGGGCAGGATTATGAGCGGGCAGTATGTATGGTCTGCCTGTCAACGCTGTTTTCAATTATTACAATGCCAGGTGTGATGTATCTGGCACAGATGTGGATTATGTAGTTTAACTATTATTTCTGGTTATGGTTTTATAACTAAAATGTATTTTACAGGAATAACACAATAGTATATTATACAGACATCAAAGGCAAAGGAGCCATGACCCGGAAGGGGTAATGGTTTCTTTGCCTTTTTTGCGTATGAGCGTTCATGAAGAAACTTTGGTACAGACAAGTGATGTGCTATTAGCAATATGAGGAAGAAAGGAACTAAAGCTATGGGAAATAACGGAATTGAATTGGAAAGAGATGGCTTTAAGAGCCGTACAGGTTTTATTCTTGCCTGTATCGGTTCGGCAGTAGGAATGGGAAATATATGGCGTTTTCCATATATGGTATCTGCATGGGGTGGTATGACATTTTTAATACCTTATGTATTATTTGTAATATTGATAGGTTCAACAGGTGTTATCGAGGAGATGGCACTTGGCCGTGCGACTAAGGGCGGACCTATTAAAGCATTTGGCGACTGTATGCAGATGCGTACCGGAAAGAGAAAAGCAGGTGAGGCAATTGGTTTTATTCCTGTGCTTGGCTCACTGGCTCTGGCAATGGGCTATACTGTAGTTGTTGGCTGGATATTCAAATATACTTATCTTGCATTTTCTGGAAAGCTTTCAGCAATGGGCAATGATATGTCAGCTATTGGTGGTATGTTTGGAAGTACAGCAAGCTCATTTGGCAATAATATGTGGCTTATAATCGCAATGGTTGTAACTGCTGTTATTATGGCACTTGGTATTGCAGGCGGAATTGAGAAAGCAAACAAGGTCATGATGCCTTTGCTTTTCATCATGTTTGTAGGTCTTGGAATATACATTTTCACACTTCCAGGTTCAAGTGCAGGTTATAAATACATTTTTACACTTAACCCTAAGGGACTTCTTGATATAAAGCTCTGGATATATGCATTTGGTCAGGCGTTCTTCTCACTGTCTATCGCAGGTAACGGAACTGTTATCTATGGTTCATATCTTAGTGATAAGGAAAATGTTGTTTCTTCTGCAAGAAATGTTGCAGTATTTGATACTATTGCTGCTTTATTAGCTGCATTTGTTATTATTCCAGGTATGGCAGCAGGCGGTGCCGAGTTATCTTCAGGTGGTCCCGGACTTATGTTTATCTATCTTGTAAATGTATTTAATGGTATGCCGGGTGGCAAGATTGTAGGAATTGTATTCTATGTATGTGTTCTGTTTGCTGGCATGAGCTCACTTGTTAATCTGTATGAAGCTCCGGTTGCAACTATTCAGGAGAAGCTTAAGCTTAACCGTGTTGCATCTGTTGGAATTATCGCAGTGGCTGGCTGTGTTGTGTCACTTGTAATACAGGGTATTGTATCAGGCTGGATGGACGCAGTATCTATCTATATCTGCCCACTTGGCGCAATGCTCGCAGCAATTATGTTCTTCTGGGTTGCAGGAAAGAAGTTTGCTGTTGATGCTGTTAATGCAGGTGCAGATAAGCCTATTGGAAAGTGGTTTGTACCACTTGGCAAATATGTCCTTGTTCCACTTTCACTTGTTGCACTTATTGCAGGTGCTTTACTTGGTGGAATTGGCTGATGACTGGCATGGAAATAGTGGAATTGGACTGGCGGATTAGAATTGCCGGATTAGAATTGCCGGAATGAGACTGGCGGATTGCTTTGCAATCCGCCTTTTTTGCGTGGTGGGGAGCGGGAGCGTGGCGGAATGGACTTTGAGGCGGAGGGGAGGCACGCGGAAGTCCAAAAGGAGTGAGAAAGAGCGGAGGATTGGACCTTGAAGTGGAGAGGAGGCAGGAGGAAGTCCAAAAGGAGCGAGAAAGAGCTGAGGATTGGACTTTGAGGAGGAGGGGAGATGTGAGGAAGTCCAAAAGGAGTGAGAAGGAGCTGCGGAATGGACTTTGAAGTGGAGAGGAGGCAGGAGAAAGTCCAAAACGCAAGTCGGCGCACAAGAGCGTAAGGCCAGACATCACATTTGTGCAAAAATTTATATAAAATCCCATAAACCGCTTGTCCTAAAGCTGACTTTAAGTCGTATCATACAGGTATCAAATAATTTACATTTTTATGAAAGAAGAGGTGTTATTATCATGAAATTTATGGATAAGGATGATTTTGAAAAGCAGAATGTTTTCGGAACAGGTCAGGAAAATACAGCATATGCTGAGTATTTTATTGGTGATTCTTTCCTGAATCCGCTGACTGATCCTAAGTGCGGGCTTTTTCTTGCAAATGTGACTTTTGAGCCGGGATGCCGTAATAACTGGCATATCCATCATGCAACAAAGGGCGGAGGACAGATGCTTATATGTACAGCTGGAGAGGGCTGGTATCAGGAAGAGGGCAAGGTGCCTGTAAGCCTTGTTCCGGGAACTGTAATCGCAATTCCACCAGAAGTTAAGCACTGGCATGGAGCTAAGAAGGACAGCTGGTTTTCACATATTGCTGCAGAGATTCCGGGCGAGAATACAAGTAATGAATGGTGTGAGCCTGTAACTGATGAAGAATATAACAGATTAGGATAATGTCTTATATGGCAGGAATGGAGGATTACAATGGCTAAGGAAGTATGGAAAGAAGATTAATTGAAAGGTTTAGATAAGAACTGATGAGTGTTTTGAGCAAAAATTATACATTGAACAACGGCTGCTGTTGCAACGGGCTACCGTCATATTGATACAGCGCAGGCTTACGGTAATGAGCGCGGTGTCGGTGAAGGTGTCAGAACCTGTGGTGTGCCGAGAGAGCAGCTTTTTGTCGTATCGAAGGTCGCTGCGGAGCATAAGACCAATGAGTCGGCAGCCAAGAGTATTGATGAGACTTTGGAAAAAATGGGTCTGGATTATCTGGTCATGATGATCATTCATTCGCCACAGCCCCTTTTCACAACAAAAAAAGGTCATTTCACAACATTCCAGATAGATATTGCAAGAACTTATCCGATATAATAGCTATAAATATATGTAAGCAAGGAAGTGACAATATGCGAATTGCTATCTGCGATGATGAAGTATCTATGGTTCAGATACTGGAGGAAA
>ERZ772902.1381-NODE-1381-length-18284-cov-4.617258_pt1 | contig 18284 bp, 10 predicted proteins | sample MGYA00511470_ERZ772902 | MGnify/ENA primary metagenome ERZ772902 (study PRJEB29015, sample SAMEA2737717) | human gut metagenome | biome: human gut; feature: human-associated habitat; material: faeces | place: China | collected 2012 ... | reverse complement strand
TTCAAAAGAACAAACACTAAAATTTTCATTATTATATGGATTGAGTGTAGCTTGAACCGTAGAAGTTTTATAGCTACCTGTGCGACCTATAACAGCCAAAATAAATGACGGTCGATCAGTGCCTAAGTTACCAAATCGTGATATGCAAGTGCTTAATAATAGGGTAAACAAAAAGATGAGACCCTCTGTCTGACTTTTGAAGCATGGAAGATACTTTTCAAAAAAGAAGTTTGCACTCGCATGTTCGATTGTACAAGGACTTCTAAAAAATACATTTTTAATAGTGTTTGTTGAAGTTGGCGAGATGATGTTATCACCAAAAATGTATTTGTTATCAAATTCACCAACAAAACCGTAAACACATTCCTCGTCAATATTCTCCGATAGCTTATGGTAAATTTTCTTGCAAATGTCCCATTCATCTTCTGATAGGCGACTTACACCTTTTGTACCAAACTTGTAAACAAGATTAGGATTTTCAATTTCAGCCGGCTGAATTGAAATTTTTTTAAATATTCTCTTTCTTGTCATCAGCTTTACATCAATTTCAAATGTATCATTTGCATTAAGGTTGACGGTTCTGTGTTGTTTCAATGGTATAATTACAGCTGAAGGAACGGTCAAATTGGTCTGCTCCTCAATATTATCAATAATATCCTGGATATTGTTAGTTTGTGAATAATTTGATAAATTCATTTGTTTCCTCCTATATTTCTAGATTGTTTATCTCGTTTCAAAAAGCGCTTTGTCATGCCGTTTGTGCCTGCGAAATTACGCCTAAAAAGTTTCGCAAAAGCTTCGCATATTAATGATTTTTTAGATTAATCTTTCAAGCTATCAGCTGATGTATATAATAATACACTTAAATAATCTGCGAATAAATAATAAAATACGCAATATAAAAATATTTTATAAAAGTAAAGATGAAATGGGCTGAGTGTGAAAAAACGCCTGTGGAATGGAGGTTAGTATGCTGTATAAGAATCCAATTATTCCGGGATATAATCCTGACCCTAGTATATGCCGCGTTGGTGACGACTTTTATCTTGTAAACTCAACTTTCGAGTTCTTTCCGGGAGTTCCAATATATCACAGCAGAAATCTTGTAAACTGGGAGCTTAAGGGCTACTGCCTTGACAGACGTTCACAGCTGGAGCTTGAGGGCTGTCGTAATTCGGGCGGTATATATGCTCCAACGATACGTTTCCATAACGGTATGTTTTATATGATAACAACAAATGTAACAGATAAAGGGAACTTTGTGGTACACAGCGACAGCGTTGACGGCGACTGGTCAGAGCCTGCATGGATAGACCAGGGCGGAATAGACCCTTCATTATTCTGGGATGATGACGATAAATGCTACTATTGTTCAACTGGTATACTTGATGGTGTAAGGGGTATTGTTGCATTTGAGATTAATCCTATGACAGGCGAAATTCTGTCAGACAAGAAGCTTATAAGTGAAGGCTGTGGCGGACAGTGTGCCGAAGGACCTCACATTTATAAAAAAGACGGAATGTATTATCTTATGATAGCTGAGGGCGGAACGGAGTATGCCCACCGTGAGACTATACAGAGAGCAGAAAATGTATGGGGACCATATACGCCTTGTCCACATAATCCGATAATATCACACAAGGAGTATAAGAAGTCGGAAATTCAGGCGACAGGACACGCTGACCTTATAGAGGATGCTAATGGAAACTGGTGGCTTGTATTTCTTGGTATAAGAAGGTTCAGCCACGCGCTTCTTCACAATCTTGGACGTGAAACATTTCTTGCACCGGTAAAGTGGGAAGACGGCTGGCCGGTTGTCGGCTATAACGGAAATGGAACGATAGAGCTTGTTATGGATGCGCCTCTTCCGGGGCTTGATTATGAAGAAAGTAAGGCAAATATTCATACAGATGATAAGACAGGCAAGCCGATGCTGTATGCAGACCACAGTGTAAGTATTGATTTTGCGGATGAGAAGCTTGATAAAAGACTGCAGTTTACAAGAAATCCTGATATGTCGCATTATATATATGACAGTGCAGACAGAAAGCTGACACTTAAAGGCACAGACATATCACTTAATGAACCGGGCAAGTCGCCTACGATACTTTCTTTTAAGCAGCCGGAGTTTACAACAACACTAAAGGCAGTGGTTGATATAGGTGCAACAACCGCAAAGAGAGCAGGAATAGCAGCTTACTACAATAATGATTATCACTATGAAATATATATCGGAAATGATGATAATGGTAAGTATATCGGTTTTTATAAGCATATCCACGATATGGGGGCAGAGCTTATTCATATTCCTGTAAGCAAGGATGAGGAGAATATGAAGCTGCTTGTTAAGATAGATACTGACAGGGAAAAGTATACATTTTCATATGCGATAGCTGACACTGATAATCTCAATGCAAGGGTGGCTTTCAGACAGGCAGGTTCTGGGCTTAATGCGGGACTTAGCACAGAGGGCACAAGGACGATGACATTTACAGGAACACTGTTTTCGCTGTTTGCAGAGGATGGTGACGGAGTGTTTGATACGGGAGTGCAGCTTAGCATTAATCCAGATGAGGATTATAAGTTGTAGATGGAGTGGAAAGTCTTTAAATGCATCAAGTAAATTATTTTAAATCACAGATATATTTGAAGATAAATACATAAAAAATTGCAGCAGGGGGCAATATATGGGAAGAGAAAATATATCATATTCAAAAGAATATAAAGAGCTTATTCCCTACAGGGAATACGAACTTTTTGATGTGGCGTGGCACGATGGTATGTTTGCAGGAAACGGACATATAGGTGTGATTGAGTCGGGAGCACCGCTGAACGATAATCTTATATATCAGAATGTAGAGCTGGTTATGCCGTCAGATGAGCCAAGATATGTACCAGAGGAAGTGACAGCACAGCTTGACGAGGCAAGACAGGCGGTGCTTCATATGGATGATACGTGGAATATACATGACAGAAAGAGAACCAATATGTACTGTCATCATCCGGGACACCAGCTAAGAATTGAGATGTTAAAGATTGCGCATAACAGCGAAAGAAAGACGTTGTTTGAGGATATTGACGTAACGGATTATAAGAGATATACAGATCTTGAACACAGTGTTATAGTTACTAGTTTTAAGGCAGATGGCGCTGATATAGAAAGAAAGACATTTGTGCCTAAGCAGGATGTCATAGTAACAGTAATAACGGGCATAAAAGACTTTGGAATTAAGCTTTTTATAGAGGATTTTGAGTCGATACATAAGTTTGGTACGGGCAAGAATAACACGCTTACTTCTGAAAGAAAGATGAAGTATTCACGTTTTATAAAAGATAATATGATTGGAACAGTCGTGCATTATCCATCATTTAAGGGGAGTGAGCTGGCTGACGGAGGTTTTGCGGGAGTTACAAAGGTGTTTGCCGGTGACGGACGTATACAGACATTTGACAGGATGAAGAGCGATATGGCATATACGTGCATAGATGACGGCGCACCTGTGCTTAAGGTAACTGACACCAACGAGCTTGTGCTTGTGACTTATCTTGACTGGGCATATATGTGCGAGGATATAAGACGGACAGATAATGTCATTGATGAATATGCTATTGTCAGAAAATGTGTCAGTAAAATAGAGAGTGTTACAGGCGCAGACAGCACTTATTTTTCTTATAAAGACCTTTTAAATGAGCATATGAAAAAAGCGGCTGACAGATATAACCGTGTTTCTTTAAGCTTAAGGGATAAAGCTGATGACACATCACTGACAGGTGATGTAAGTAACGAGGAACTGTTAGAAAGACAGAAGGACGAAAAAGATATAATACCTGAGCTGCTTGAAAGAATATATAATAATGCGAGATATGCAATGCTTTCAAGTGCCGGATATACAGCGCCAAGGCTTAATGCAGCCGGTGTCGGGGAGTGGAACCTTTCTTGGCGCAATGCCTACACTATGGATGCCAATGTCAATATTCAGGTGTCAGGTATGAACAGCGGCAATATGTATGAGGCGGCTGTTGGCTATATATGGTTTGTGCTAAAGCAGCTTCCTGACTGGGAGAATAATGCTGCGATGGTGTATGGAATGAAGGATGCGCTGCTGACTCCGGTCAATACTGACGGACACAGGGCTATGATGGTTGAGTATGACATTAATTATCCGTTCCAGTACTGGAATACAGGCGCAAGCTGGATGACACTTCCGATAGCAGAATTTCTTGACTGTTATGGCAATTCAATAATAACAACTAAGGATGAAGATATTGTTAAAATGTATAAAAAAGATACATTTGATATAAAGAAAGATATATATGTTCCTCTTGTGAGAAAGACTTATAACTTCTGGAAACAGCTATGTACACCGGAGTATTACACAGACTGCAATGGTAATGCGTGCTGCACAAAGGACAAAAAGGCTCTTAAGGAAGGTGAGAAGTATCTTATAATACCTTCGTTTTCACCAGAAAATAAGCCACTTGATTATCACAGTGCAATAACTGCCAATGCTGCTATGGATATATCGGCGGCAAGGGATATAGTCGGTATGTATATTGATATGGAAAATGAGCTTAAAGAGGAGGGGTATAAAACAAAAGTAGCAGAAGCACTTGAACTTAAAGACAGATTGCCTGACTTTAAGTTTGACGAGAGTGGTGCTATATGCGAGTGGTCTATGAAGGAGTATAAGGAGAATAATGCACACAGGCATATAAGCCACTTATACTGTGCATGGCCGGCTTATCAGACACAGCATAATGAGGCTCTGGCAGATGCGTGCAGACAGGCTATAGTAAACCGTAACCATGAGAATACAGGAAAGGATGACACTGCTTCACACGGCTGGATACATAAGGCGCTTGTTGAGGCAAGACTTAAGAATTCAGAAGCGGTATATGACATTCTTAATCTTCTGGTACACAGTGATATATTCTATTCTTCGCTGTTTACTGACCATAATACTAACAGGGCGAAGGGTGTTGCCTGCACTGACACATTATATGGAATAACAGGCATAATAAACGAAGCACTTGTGTACTCTGACAGAAGTACTATAGAACTGCTGCCAGCACTAAGCTGTAAGTTCCCACAGGGGAAAATATGCGGTATTATGACAAGGGCTGGAGTGTGTATAGATGAGCTTGAGTGGAACAGAGAAGGAAAGCTTATAAATATTAAGATGACGGCACTCCGCGATACACATTTCCAGCTTGTTCTGGGAAATGCGACTGCAGATATGCTTGAAATAAGTGATGAGGACAGGAGAAGGTTTAATAGAGATATTGAGCTTAAGAAGGGAGAGCAGTGCATTAGCTTTCCCTAAGATAATTATGAAGGTATAATAATAGACATAAGGGTCTGTATGCAAAGCAGATAAAGAGCATTTCTGGTTATAAACTTTACTTGTGGAAGGTTTAGAAACGAAAAAAGATGGGATGCACCGGCTTAATAAGCCGTAGCACCCCATCTTTTTTTATATAGAACACACGTTATATCTTTGTTTTAACAAATTTAATCATATAGTTCTGTGGGTAATTCAATTCTCCTATGCAGAGGACACGGAAGTACAGTACCTGTTACACTTACTTATGCACCGTATCAATAAGTGAATGCATTCTATCAGATATACTGTTAAGAATTTGCATATTAGCCTCCTCATTGGCATTAGTTTCCTCAGCGTGTGCTGAAAGCTGTTGTGAAACAGCGGAAATAGTCTGGATGGAGTCATTGATTACCTGATTAGCATCCTTAAGCTCGTGTACACTTGATGAAAGCTTTGTTACGTTATCACGCACAATATATGTATTACTCTGGATATTATCAAAACTTCTTGCTGTGTTTTCTGTTGATGTCTTTTCTTCATTAATACCATCAATCATCTTATATATAACACTTACGACCTCTTCAATAGCCTGTGCCATATTCTGTATAAGCTTTGTTATGTTCTCAGTAGCACCTGCTGTCTGTGTAGCCATCTTAGATATCTCAGAAGCAACAACAGAGAATCCCTTGCCTGCTTCACCAGCCCTTGCAGCTTCGATACTTGCATTAAGGGCAAGCAATTCAGTCTGCGATGCAATTTCTTCAATCATAGATATAATAGAGTGCATTTCTGTGATATGGCTGTTAAGGTTAGAGAGCTTATCAGCTACGTCCTTACCATTCCTTACAGATATGTCAACAGTTTCAACAAGCTGTTCAATATCAGCACTTCCCTGTGAAAGAATTTCAAGGGTCTTTGACATACTTTCAGAGATTTCACTTGAAGCATCATCAACAAGAGTAACCTTCTGATGAATGACTTCTGTCTGTTCTAACTGGTTCTGCACGGCATCGGCTGTATCAGAAGCACCATTTGCAACTTCGCCCATTGTAGCCTGTGTTGCTTTTGATGCTGTACTTAACTTTTCAAGGTCAGTGTATATCTCAGATATGCCGTTCTGTAAAGTTGCAGATATTTCAGAGATTTCATGAAGAAGCTCTTCGCTCTTCTCCTTGGCTTCAGATATGTTATCAACCTTCTGCTGTGCATTGGCTTTGGTTGTTAATGCAAGCACGCAGGCATATACACCCGTTATAACTACGGTTGTAATCTGTATGGCAGCAACATCAGTACCAAGGTATCCATAGCCGCCTGTCTTAGCACCTAATATAACGGCGATGATACTTTCAAGGATAACACCGAAGTTGACAAGAAACATAAGTCGGAATTCGTTATATAATGAAACTACGAATATCATAGGCAGTGCAAATGTAAACATGGCAATACTTGATGATGTAAATAATGCAAATGTATAAAAAACGGCATAACCGATTGGAACAAGATGTTTGATAGCGTAATTCTCATGGTTCCTGCTCCATGTTATGAATTCAGCAATCACGGGCGCAATTCCGATAATGGAAATAATAACAGCACTGGTAATTCCGGTACCACTCCTGAAAGCCTGTGCCAGTATCATAATATCCATTATAACAACCTCAATAAGGTGTGCATACATTGCAACCCGGTTGTTACGTTCCATTTCAGAGCTGCTTTTAGTTTTGATATCCATATTATTCCTCCTATATGTATAAAAATGTTTTTTTATGAAAGCAGTTGTAATAGCTGCTCTGTACAATTACATAGTTATATAAAATACTGTTACGTGGTTACATACTTAATTGGTATTGCAAGGATTACCCTTAATCCCTGCATATAAATATGTAATAATCCCTAAAGCATAAAGATTATACTATATAGGAAAAAAACTTTCAATTCCTCATCTAGTACCAAAGTTCTATTTTGTAAAATATATTCCATAATATGGAAGATATTTTACAAAATTGAGGAAATTTTTCCAATATTTATATGTTATCTGGATTAGTATGCTGGTAGTAGTAGAAGAATTGCTAAATGAGATTTTTGACCATAAAATTATAATGTGATAAAATAATATTAAAGGATAATTATAAAAATGGAGATTTAGGTTATGAATATATACTTAGCAGGTGATTCTATAGTTCAGGACTATACCGATGAGGAGTTTATAGCAGGCTGGGGACAGTATCTGCCATATTATATAGCTTCTGGTAATAATGTTATTAATTATGCAAAGGGTGGAAGAAGCTCAAGGCTGTTTATTAATGAAGGGCGTTTTGATGAGCTTGACAGGCATATAGGTAAAGGAGATTATCTTCTTATAGAGTTCTGCCATAATGATGATGCATCCAAAGGCTATAAGACGATGTTTAACAGGCTTGTGGAGCTTGGAGAGCCGGACGAAGATGGAAGATATCCGGTTATTCCGGGCGAGAGAATGAGTAAGGATTATATACCAGAAGAATATATACATGCACTTATGGAGGATGACTCTATTATGGACAAAGAAGCTGTTATAAGAAGTGTTGAGGCAGTTAATAATTCTTATCCGGGTGATACTTATTATCCTTATTCAAAGGATGCTACAATGGGAAGTTATAAGTGGTTTATCAAGCAGTATATTGATATGGCAAGAGAGCATAGTGCAATACCTGTGCTTGTGACAGCACCGGCACGTACACAGTTTACGCCTGACGGAAAGATAGAGGATGGCTGTGGGCTTCACGGTGGCGACAATTTTTCGTATATAAGGGCGATGAAGCAGATAGGTGAAGAGACACATACGGTTGTATTAGATTTATTTTCTTATTCTGTGGGCTTGTTTGAAGCCATAGGACGTGATAATATTCATAAGTATACTTCTATTAAAGTGGGTGTCAATAAGGGTGTGTGGCCGGATGATTTTATTAAAGAATTGAATAAACCGGACACAGTATCAGAGAATACTCATTTTAATAAGTATGGTGCATGGCTGCTTACGAAGGGGCTTGTGAAGCTTATTAATGAATGTGAGGATAAGCAGATACAGGGATTGAAAAATGTTATAAAAGACAGCGCATTTGCGGTTAAATCACCAGTAATGTGCGTAAGCAATGAGCCGTGCCAGACGAAAGAATAACAAAGTGCTGTGCTAGCATAAAGCATTTTGTTATTCTTTGGTCAGATAGGGCGAAAGCCCGACAGTCCGGAAAAGCTATTGCTTTTTCGGACATGCACGGCGGAGTAAGTGAGAAATATAAAATAATAGTGAAATATGCTAAAAGTCAGGAGAAAAGAATATAATGAGAAGACGAATGTCAAGAAAAGAGCGAGCAAGAAGACGAAGAATAATAACAATAACGGTAACTGCTGTTGTAGCAGTTGTGATAATAGTGGCAGCGGCACTGCTTATAAAGAGCTGCGCAGGTAAGAAGAATACTGATGCTGCAGATAATAATGCAATAAGTGAAACAACACAGAATGTTAATAATAATTCTAACAACAGTGTATCATCTACACAGGCAGAAAGTACAGAAAATAAGAGTACAGAGGCTGCAACAGACAATGCTTCTGATGGTAAGGAGAAGACATCAAAGGGCTTTACTATTGAAACAAGAAACGGTGCAACTTATATAGACGGATATCTTATAGCTAATAAGACATATGCACTTCCAAGCACATTTATACCTGAAAACCCTGAAGTGCCTGTAACAGAGGCAAGAAGTAATACAAGCCTTGATAAAGACCTTATGACAGCATTCAGAAAAATGCAGGCAGATGCAACAGCGAAGGGACTTAACATATATATTGCCAGCGGATACCGTTCATATGATTATCAGGTTTCACTGTACAACAGATATGTTGCCAATGACGGAAAAGCGGCAGCAGATACATATTCTTCAAGACCAGGGAACTCTGAACACCAGACAGGATTGTGCTTTGACCTTAACTCTATAGAGGATAGTTTCCAGTATACTAATGAGGGTAAGTGGATTAACGATAACTGCTATAAGTATGGTTTTTGTATAAGATTTCCTAAAGGAAAGGATGCCTATACAGGCTATCAGTATGAGTCATGGCATTTAAGATATGTCGGAGAAGAGCTTGCAGAAAAGTTATACAATAATGGTGACTGGATATCTCTTGAAGAATACTTTGGAATAACATCAGAATATCCTAATTAATGATTACAGGATAGACCTGTTAAGAAGGGCAAAATAAGATAGGGCAGATAAAAACTCCCGGACAGATAATGTAATTAACATTAATATGTCTGGGAGTTATTGTTTTATAGGCACCACTCAGTGGGTAGCATGCTACTGGATAGTAACCTCCTCTATAGTTGTAATAGAGCCCATAGTAGGAACTCTGTACAATGATGACTGGTCAGTATAGTATGAGAAGAAAGTATAATGCTCAGTACAGTGTATGCCTGATATTTCACCGACAGCAACATACTCTACCTGTGTGCCATCAATATTCATACGGTAAAGACCAGCTTTGTCGCCGCCTTCAACCTGGAAGAACACCTTGTTTCCGTATACATTATAATTGATAATCTTACCAGATTCAGGAGCATATAACAGCTCAAGAGTCTGGTTGGATGTGTTATATCTTACAAGAGAATAATTCTTTGATAAGTCAATATAATAAGCATAGCCGCCTACCATAGAGGCAAGATATGAGTTACAGCTATAGAAGTCTGATATACTGTTGGTCTTTGCATCCATAGATAAAATGTGGTGCTTGTTTTCAGGGTCAGAGAAATATAACTTTCCGCCTGATACGCTGGCAGGAAGGTAAGCAGTATCGCTAATCTTAGCTTCCTTCTTTCCATCAATACCTACTCTGTAGAAGGTAAGTGCTGTTTCGTCATCATAGTGCTGGTAGAATATCGTATTGCCAGAAAGAGCAACAGAACCAGAAAGGTCATTATATAGAATTTTCTCATTACCTCCATCAAGGTCACATCTGTACAGTCCAAAAAGCTGCCCCCTGAATACCATACCTACAGTACTTTTATTAAAGTTATTCTTAGCGTAGTATATGTATTTTCCACATACATTAATATATGCAACGCTGTCTTCATTGAGCTTTTTAATGTCAGTGCAGTCAGAATTCATAACATACAGCCTGTTGTAATCGTTAGGGTTGGCAAAATATATTTTTCCGTCATATTCACAGAAAAGCCCGCCGTTAAGAAGATTGCCGGAAGTATTACCTACAGCATTATCATTATTCATGGTAGTCCTGCTATGCTGGTAATTAAAAAAGACACCGATGCCAATCCCGGATATTGCCAGTATTATTAATATTATTGCTATTACTTTTTTCATAAGCGCCTCCGATATCTGATTAGGTATATAAATATATTTTCATCAAAAAAGCATATTTATGTACGAGATGCAATTAACTAATTACATATTACAAAAAATATGATACAATATCAATGGTTTTATCAATTTAAAGCGATAGAAATAATAAATATACAGTAAATTATTAGTGAGGTAACAGGATGTTAGATTTAGGTGAGATAAGAAAAGAAATAGACGGGATAGATAAGCAGCTTGTTGAGCTTTTTGAGCAAAGAATGAAGCTTACAAAGGAGGTTGCCGAGTACAAGATACAGACAGGCAAGAAAGTGCTTGATACAGATAGAGAGAGGGCAAAGCTTGAAGCTGTCACAAGTCTTGTAAAGAATAAAGAGAATATTCATGCAATAGATGACCTTTTCTCACAGATAATGGCTAACTCACGTAAGGGACAGTACCAGCTTCTTGAAGCTATGGGACAGACTTTAAGGCAGCCTTATGAGGCTATAGATGAGATAAAAAAGGACGGAGTAAAGATTGTATATCAGGGAATTCCGGGTGCTTATACACAGGAGGCAGCCTGCAACTTTTTTGGTGAGGATAGTGATAACTACGGCGTTCCTACATGGCGTGATGTTATGGAGGATGTAAAGTCAGGTAAGGCTGACTACGGAGTACTTCCTATAGAGAATTCAACAACAGGAAGTGTTGTGGGGGTATATGACCTTTTACAGGAGTACAATAACTACATAATTGCTGAAACTTATGTTAATATCGACCATGTTCTTGTAGGACTTCCGGGTGCGGATATCAATAATGTCACAACTGTATATTCACATCCACAGGGTATTATGCAGTGCGACAGATTTCTTAATACACATAAGGAATGGCAGAGAATACATCAGGCTAATACAGCTATGGCTGCAAAGATGCTTCTTAGTGAAAATGATAAGACACACGTTGCCATATCAAGTAAAAAGGCAGCTAAGATATATGGACTTGAGGTATTAAAGACAGGTATTGCAGACCTTTCCAACAATACAACAAAGTTTGTTATAATAACTAATTCGCGTAAGTTCCTTAAAAATGCTAATAAGACAAGCATAGTATTTGAAACTGCCAATGAAGCAGGAACTCTTTATAATCTTTTAAGCCATATTATATATAATGGTCTTAATATGTATAAGATAGAGTCAAGACCTAGTGAGTCGAAGCAGTGGGATTATAAGTTCTTCGTGGATTTTGAGGGCAATATTGATGACCCAAGAGTCATGAATGCCTTGAGAGGAATAGAGGAGGAAGCTAAGTCAATTAAGTTGTTGGGTAATTATTAAGGTGTTAGAGGATTATGTAGATTATGAAGTAATAGAGTAATCCCCTGACATCATTTTATAGTGTGGGTGTTAGAAGTTTTCTTTGACACCCGCATTTTTTTATATTATAATGACAATAGAACATAAGTTCTGTTTGCGGCGTTATTCTATTAAAGAGAGGGGTTAGCTTATGAAGTTGTTACATATAGGAGATTTACATCTTGGAAAGTCGCTGGGGGAGTTTGACCTTAGTGAAGACCAGAAGTATATATTAGACCAGATACTTAAGATAGCTGAAGAAAGTAAGGTTGATGCGGTGCTAATAGCAGGGGATGTTTATGATAAGGCTGTGCCAAGTGAGGCGGCTACAAAGCTGCTGGATTATTTCTTAAGCAGATTGTCTTGTATGGGTGTTGATACATTTGTAATAAGCGGCAATCATGACTCAGATGACAGACTGAATTATGGAAGCAGTCTGTTTGAAAGCAACAGAATATATATATCATCGGTTTTTGACGGAACTATGCATAAGAGGACTATACAGGATGAATATGGTGATGTTGATGTGTATATGCTGCCATTTATCAAGGCTTCGCAGGTGAAGCATTACTATAAGGAGGAGAAGATAGACTCCTATGAGGATGCGGTAAGGACTGTTATAGAGCATACAGATATAGATGAGGACCGTAGAAATGTACTTATTGCGCACCAGTTTGTGGCAGGAAGGACAGACGATGAGAGCACTGACCCGGTGCCGGGCGGTTCTGAGGGAGTGACGGTTAAAAGTGTCGGACTTGTTGAAAAGATAGGTTATGACTGTTTTGACAAGTTTGATTATGTGGCACTTGGACATATACATTCGCCACAGAGAGTCGGAAGGGATGAGGTGAGATATTCAGGTTCGCCGCTTAAGTACTCACTCAGTGAGGTGAATAATACAAAGTCAGTTCCTGTTGTTACGCTGACTGCAAAGGATAATAAGAAAAATGTGGAGATAGAGCTTGTAGAACTTAAGCCTGTGCGTGACTTAAGGCATATCAAGGGAAAGCTGGATACACTTCTTGATAGGAAATATATCGATAATCAGAATGATTTTATGTATGTCACACTTACTGATGAAAATGTGATTAATGATGCAATGGGTATAATCCAGCAGATATATCCGAACACAGTAAAGATTGATTATGATAATTCACATACGAAGTATATAGAGCAGAGCGATATTTCATATATAGCAGAGGATAAGAATTTCACAGAGCTTATAGAGGAATTTTACAGGCAGATGTATGGAACGGATATGAGTGATGAGGAAATAGAGCTTATGAATGAGGTTGCAAAGGAGGCCGGTGTAATATGAAACCAGTAAAGCTGATAGTAAGTGCCTTCGGGCCATATGCGGATACAATGCCGGAGATAGAATTTGACAGGTTTGAGGATAAGGGACTTTTTCTTATATCAGGAGATACAGGTGCAGGAAAGACGACACTTTTTGATGCAATAAGCTTTGCGTTATATGGAACTTCAAGCGGAACTTACAGGGATACAAAGAATTTAAGAAGTGAGTATGCAAAGGACGGAACAGAAAGCTTTGTCGATTTCTACTTTACACATCAGGGCGTAGACTATCATATAAAAAGATATCCTGCGTATGAAAGAAAGAAACAGCGCGGACAGGGTGTTGTTCTCGAAAAAGAAAAAGCTGTATTATACTGTGGAAATAATACGCCGGTAGAGGGTATCCAGCAGGTGAACAGTGCTGTAAAAGAGCTTTTACATATAGATGACAGGCAGTTTAAGCAGATAGCTATGATAGCACAGGGCGAGTTCTGGTCGCTTCTTAATGCAAAGACTGAACAGCGTACAGAGATACTGCGTACAATATTCCAGACGAGCGGATATAAGAGCATAGAATATAAGCTTAAGGACAGGCTGGATAGAAGCTATAAGGAAAGAACGGGCAGTGAGATGAGCATTATCCAGTATTTCTGTGATGTTATGGCGGATGATAAGGTTGTGGAAAATGTTGAGCAGTCAGATAGTCTTTCTGGAGCAGCCTTAGTGACGGACTGTAATAGAGGTAAAAATGTTGAGCAGTCAGACGGTCTGTTGGAACAATCTTTGATGACAGATTATAATAGCGGTAAGAATATTGTGATGTCTGATAGTATTTTGGAACAGCATTTAGTGGCAGGAGATAATGGAGTTGAAAATATACTGGAAAGCTTAGAAAAAGTGTTATTAGAAAAGCCGTTATATGAGGAACTTGAAGAACTTAAAAAAAGGGCACTAGAGTCCAATAGTGCGTGGAATGTTGATGAAATGCTGGATATTATTGAGCGCATTATCGTTTCCGATAAAGAAAAAAAGTCAGAGGTAAAGTCAGCGTTAAGTAAAGCTGAAAAAGAACTTGAAGAGAATAAAAAGAAACTGGCACTTGCGAACACCAATAATGAATTTATAGACAGGCTTAATAAGCTTGAAGCTATAAAGGAAGAACTTGATGGCGAGCGTGAAGATATGCAAAGGCTTGAAGAGCTTAACAGCAGACAAAAAAGTGCAACCAGAGTGGTTTATCCGGTTTATAAGCTATGGGATAATAAGCTTAAAGATATAAGCAATACAAGCCGTAAGATAGAAGAAAAACAGGAAGAATTAAAGGCAGCAAAGGATAATGCAGCTAAGGCAGAGAGTGCGCTTAGTAAAGCTGACAGCCAGAATGAATATGCACAGCAGCTTATTAAAAAGGCTGATAAGCTTGGTGAGGAAGAAGATAATTATCAGTTAAAGGACAGGCTTACTATAGAGCTTAAAGAGCTTTATAAAAAACAGCAGAAGACAGAAGATAAGGAGAGCGAGCTTAAAGAAAAGAAGCAGAAGGCAGATGCATTTGTAGAAGAATTAAAAGAAGAGATTGCCAGACTGAAGCAGAGGCCGGAGGAATATGCAGCGGCAAAAGCAGCTAAAGACAAGCTTAAAGAACTGGATATTAAGATTGATACACTTCTTGGCGCACGTCTTGAAGAAAGAAATGATTATTGTGGGCAGTTATCTAAGAAACAGCAGATATTCATAGATGTGCGTGATAAGTATGATAGGGCTGAAAGTAACAGAAAGCAGGCTGAAAGAGTACTTGAAAACTGCAGGGCTGGACTTCTTGCACTAAAGCTTAAAGAGGGTGAAAAGTGTCCGGTGTGCGGTTCAACACATCATCCGGAGCCTGCCGGACTTTCTGATAAGTCTGTGACAGAGGAAAAAGTAGAGAAGCTAAAAAAGACAGAAGCAGACTGGCTTAATAAAAAGACAGAGGCATATGCAGATGTTGAGAAAGCTAAGACAGCACTGGAGCAGGCAGAAATAAGGCTTAAGGATGATGTCAGAGGTTGTATTAAAGATTGTATACAGGCGTTGCAGAAACATTTGCAGGAGAATACAGGAAATTCGCAGGCAGAAAGTCTTGATATGACTGATGTGTTTTGTGATAAGGCAGAAAGTCAGGATATGACTGACGTATCTGGTGGTAATAAGATTGATAGTCAGGATATGGCTGACATGGATGGTAATAAGACTGAGAGTCTGGATGAGCAGGTGGCTAAATTAACTTGTATAGCGAAGGTTGTAAAGGATAGACTTGTAAGTATTACTGGTGTTGAGAGCTCATTGAAAAAAGAATGTGACAGGCTTAAAAAGGCAGAAGATAATATGCAGAAGGCTTCAGGAAAGGATATGGAGGAGCTGGAGAACAGTATAAGTAAGCTTTTAGAGGAAAAGCAGTCTGACAGCATTAAGATAACTGAGAAAGAAGTGTCTCTTAAGGGTATAGGAAAGTTAAGCTTTGATAGCTGGGATGAAGCTAAAAAAGCAATAGATGACATATCCAATGAGGCGAAGGCTATTCTTGATGCCATAAGTAAGGCGGAGGACGATAAGAAAAAGGCAGATGAACGTCTGGCTGGCATAAAGGCGGCACTTAATACGTTAAAGGATAGTCTTGCTGTAGGAAACAGTGAAAGGGAAGAACTTAAAAAGCAGCTTGATGAGGCTGTGAGAAAAGAACAGTTTGAAAGTGTTGATGAGATGCTTGAGTATGTGATTACAGAAGAACGCTTGTCAGATAATGAGGTACAGATACACGAATATAAGCAGAAGGTTTTAACGAATGAGGCAAGGCTGAAGGAAGCAGACAGGGATGCAAAGGGCAGAAAATGGATTGATGCAGATAGTCTTAAAGAGCTTTGCAGGCAGCAGGATACGGCGGTAAGAGAATTAAGAGACAGGCAGAATATCATAAATAACCGTCTTGATAATAACAAGGATAAACATAACAATATTCTTAAAAAGAAGTCTTTATACGAAAAGGCAAGGCAGGAGAATAATGTATGTAAAAGGTTATATGATTTGGTAAAGGGTCAGACTGGTAACGGAAAGATTACGTTAGAGCAGTATATACAGGCGGCAGGATTTGACAGGATAATAATGGCTGCTAACAGGAGGCTGCTTCCTATGAGTGATGGTCAGTTTGAGCTGTACAGGCAGGAGGAGTCGCTTGGAAAGAAAAGCAATACATTCCTTGACCTTGAGGTGCTTGATAATTATACAGGACATAGAAGACCCGTAGGCAATCTTTCAGGAGGCGAGAGCTTTAAGGCGTCATTGAGTCTTGCACTTGGTTTGTCTGATACTGTGTCTTCTAATCTTGGCGGAATACAGATGGATGCGCTGTTTATAGATGAAGGCTTTGGAACTCTTGATAAAAAGTCTATAGATAATGCTATGGATATTCTTATGAATCTGTCAGGGAAGAATAAGCTGGTTGGAATTATAAGCCACAGGGAAGAATTAAAGGAAAATATACCGCAGCAGATTAGGATAACCAAAACGAAGGATGGAAGCAGGATTGATGTGGAGACTGGGATGTAGTGGCTTAAACATAAGAATATACATCTGGATTTTATATTTTATATTTATAATTATAATTAAAAATATAATTGAAATATGATAAAATATGGTGTATCTTAATTATATGAGCTGTACAACTGGCGGAAAGCATAGTGAATATATGTGGTGGGATTACCCACAGGGAGTGCAGTATAATAAAGATTATCAGCCGACCGCCTGGGCAACCCCGTAAAGGTTACTCAGGATGGGTCGGCTTTTTTGTATATTAGTTAGTTATTACTAGATGTTAGAAAATTGCGTGAATTGTGTAGCAATGCAGCAATCTGGATGCATCAGTGAGTGGAAAAACTTATTTTTGACATTCATAATAAAACGAAATTTAGGTCGATAGTCCAAAGTAACAATATTAATATTATGCTTTAGTGCATATGCTACAGAATGAAGGAATAGTGTGAAAATAGAATTTTCACACGCGAGATTTGTGTCTGCGCGCACTTGACACAAACTCGTTATGCGCAAAAAACGTGCGCAGAAATGAGGAATATTATGCAGATTACAACATTGGAAAAGGAATTAACAGGATGTGCCTATCCGGGAAGAGGAATAGTCATCGGAAGGTCAGAGGACGGAAGTAAGGCAGTAACAGCATATTTTATTATGGGAAGAAGTGCTAACAGCCGTAACAGAGTATTTGTTGAGGACAAAGAAGGCATAAGAACAGAGGCATTTGACCCAAGTAAGCTTGAAGACCCAAGTCTTATAATATATGCACCTGTAAGAGTTCTTGGAAAGAAGACTATCGTTACTAACGGAGACCAGACAGATACAGTATATGACCTTATGAGTGAAGGAAAGACTTTTGAGGAAGCTTTAAGAACAAGAGAGTTTGAGCCTGATGCACCTAACTTTACACCTAGAATATCAGGACTTATGACTGTTGATGAGGGCAAGTTTGATTATGCAATGTCTATATTAAAGAGCCATAATGGTAATCCAGACCAGTGCGACAGATACACATTTACATATGATGCGCCTGTTGCAGGAGAGGGACACTTTATTCATACATATATGAATGATGGCAATCCACTTCCAAGCTTTGAAGGTGAGCCAACATGGGTAAAGATTGCCGGAGATATTGATACATTTACTGATATGATATGGAATAACCTTAATGAAGATAATAAGGTATCACTTTTTGTAAGATACATAGACATTAAGACAGGCAAGTACGAAACAAGAATTATCAATAAGAATAAGTAATGTAGCAGTAACAAGTAGTTATAAGTTTAAAATGTGTGAAAAATGCACAGAAGAGAGGAATATTATGAACGAATTTCAGTTAAAGTACGGATGTAACCCTAATCAGAAGCCTTCAAGAATATTTATGGCAGACGGAAGTGAACTTCCAGTTGAGATATTAAACG
>ERZ772902.1371-NODE-1371-length-18441-cov-5.956325_pt1 | contig 18441 bp, 19 predicted proteins | sample MGYA00511470_ERZ772902 | MGnify/ENA primary metagenome ERZ772902 (study PRJEB29015, sample SAMEA2737717) | human gut metagenome | biome: human gut; feature: human-associated habitat; material: faeces | place: China | collected 2012 ... | reverse complement strand
ATTGAAGAGATAATGTGTTCACTGGACCATGTTAAGAGTTTGAAGTCACAAATCATGCAAAATGGTGGCCTTATTGAGCCGCTGATAGTGGTCAAACGAAAAGATAGATATGTTGTGTTGGAGGGAAATAGCCGCCTGGCAGCATACAGAATCTTAGCAAAAAATGACCCGCTTAAATGGTCTAGAGTCTTGGTGCAGATATTACCAGAGGATATTTCTGACTCAGATATATTTACACTTCTCGGTACATTCCATTTAAATCCTAAAAAGGATTGGAGTAAATTTGAACAAGCCGCCTATATTTATAGACAAAAGAAGGAATTGGGATGTTCGGATTCCGCCTTGGGAAAACAAGTGGGTATTTCAGCGATAACTGTAAAAAAATACTGTGAGATATATGGCTTGATGGTAGAGCATAATGATACTCATCAATCTCATTGGAATATGTATGAGCAGTATGTACAGAACAAAGGCATTAAACAATATCGAAACACTTATCCAGAGATGGATTCGTTTTTCGCAAAGCAGGTAAAGACAGGGGGAATTGTCAGAGCTCAGGACGTAAGAGATATACTGGGAAAAATTGCTTCTGATGAGGGTAAAAGTTCAACGCATATAATGCAGGATTATATTAAAGGTGATATCGACTTAGAAGAGGCCCATGCACGTTTTGAGGCCACCGGAAGAAGCGGTGACAACTATGAAAAAGTAAAAAAATTTCAGAGATTAATTTCAGAAAAAGATTTTTGCGATGAGTTAAAAAAAGAGGCTGTTGGCAATAGTAAAGACATATTATTTTCATTGAGAAAAATTAATACAGCAGTAACTCAGTTAATGAAAGAAATTGATAAGAAAAAATAGTAGAGAAGTCAGGGATCGACAAATCAAAAGAAAATGGTTATAATGAAACCGTTCTGGTGATAGCGCTCCAGGACGGTTTCACTATGCGTAGGAGTTTAATCGTGGAAGATATATTGTTAATTGAACCGGCATACAAAAATAAATACCCACCAATCGGGCTAATGAAAATTGCGTATTTTCATCGTTATATCATGCACGATTATGTAAGATTCGCAAAGGGAAGATTACCGGAGGGACTAGAAAATAAAAAATGGGATAGAGTATATGTAACTACTCTTTTTACCTTCGAGTGGGAAAATACAAAAAAAGCATTACAATATGCGCTGTCTGTAGTAAAACCAGGCGGAAAGGTTTTTACGGGAGGTATCCTGGCAACACTGCGGCCGGAGTGGATTGCAAAGGAATTTCCTACTGTAATAAATAATACCGGACTTCTTAATCACGAAGGTACCCTTGGATTAAAAGGGGAGGAGTGTATCGACACACTTCCTTTGGATTACGGGATATTGGACGATATAAAGGATGAGTATAAATATCCTGCGGAGGATGCATACTTTACATATATGACTAGGGGCTGTGGTATGAACTGTACTTTTTGTGCGGTTAAAACATTGGAACCTACATATGAGCCATATGTATCTATTTCAGATAGTATTAAGAGAATTGATAAAGAGTTTGGACCAAAACGAGACCTTTTGTTGATGGATAATAATGTTTTGAGATCTCCCAAATTTGATCAAATAATTGATGAGATAAAAGCATTAGGATTTGAAAAAGGTGCAACATTTGTAAATCCGAAAACAGGAAAAACTGTTGTAAGACATGTTGATTTCAACCAGGGGTTAGATGCATTTTTACTTAATGAGCATAAAGCACAAAGGTTAGGAGAATTAGCAATAAAACCAGCACGTATCGCCTTTGATCATATTGAAGATGAAGATGTATATGTGCGCGCGATTACATTGTGTGCAAGGGCAGGGATTGATCATGTCCAATTACCTTTTATACAATGGAGAGGATTTCACTGGTAAAGGGCACTCTTATCATGCGGATACACCAGAGGACTTATTCTATCGCATGCACCTGACTATGGAGCTTGGCGAAAATTTAACCGAGGAGCTGGGAAGAAAAATTGCTATTTTTTCGTTCCCTATGAGATATATTCCGCTAGATAATGATCAAAGAGGATTTATTGGTGCTAATTGGAATGCAAAATATCTTCGAGCTCTACAGTGCATGTTGATACCAACACAGGGAAAAGGTATCCAGGGAAGATCCTTCTTTGAGGCAGATTTTGGTAAGACAGCCGAAGACTTCGTGATGTATCTTGCAATGCCTGAAAGATTGTTAAATAAACGTGGTCATTTTGTAGAAAGAAAAGATGAGCCGAAATTTGAAAGAGAGATTCGGTATACACAGTGGTCTGAAAATAGACATCTTATCGACACCTGGATGAAGTATTATTCGATGTTCGAGAAGGATACAGTTCTGGAATATATTGGGTGTAATAGATTTAGCGTGGAAACGTTAGACAAAATTGAAAATGAAGAACTGAAAAAATTGTATTTTCTTTATCTTACGCCAAGTGCAACAATTCGAGTATTCTCGGATTGCACGGAGGATACAAAAAGAATAATTAGCACATTTATTTTAGAAGAACTCCCGTTTATGTATTCTCGTATCGTTGAAACGATACTGAGTTCGAAACCGGGATACAAAGTAATCGCCGGTATACTTGAAAATTTTGGGGAAAAAGTATGTACAGATTTGTTGAAAAAAATCGATCTGTTCAGCGGGCATGATAATGATAAATTAACGATGCTAATAAAGGCAAACAAATCCAAACGCTTAGTTGATTTTGATTTCTCATTATTACAGTTCATTCCATATTTTCACGTGAGTAATTTGCTTTCAAAACAAGAGGAGCAGATTATTATGAACAGCGCATACGAATTAAAAGAGGCGCCAATAAGAAAAATTCTATTATTACATTTGGATGAATTGAAAGATGTATTAATAAAGACAAATGGCGCTCAGCCTGGTGATACACAAATAATTTCTGTAATAGAAGAACAGATTAAAGAACTGTATCATCAGATAAGTATATTTGAATTATAGGAGACAGAATAGTGGAGCATCAGTTATTAATTGGAAAGTTCACACTAGAGTCCCTTACAAGCGGATTGTATGTATCTCCGTTAGACTTATATAGGGAGTATGTACAAAACGCAGCCGATTCAATTGACGAGGCTCTTGAGCAGGGGATTCTAAAGAAAGGAGAAGAAAAGATCTCAATTACGGTTTTGGAATCTGAAAGGATAATAAAGATTTCAGATAATGGAACTGGCGTTGGAGCAAATGATATTTACTCAAATCTTATAGATATAGGAAATTCCAAGAAAAGACATTCTAATAGTCGAGGCTTTAGGGGAATTGGAAGATTATCAGGATTAGGATATTGTCAGAAGTTGAAATTTTTGACATCTATCCATGGAGAAGAAAAGGCATCCTGTATTATATATGATGCTGAAAAATTAAAGTACTTACTCTCTCCACAAGTGGACAGTCGTGATTCGATTGATCAAGTTTTATCAAGTGTTCTCACAATTGAAGAAATACCCGAGCGTATTAATAAGCATTACTTTTCAGTTGAGCTTTACGGAGTAGTCCCAGAAAGTGATTTGCTGAATGATTCCGAGGTGGTCCCGTATTTACAACAGAATCTTCCGGTTCCGTTTTCTAGAGACTTTGTATGGGGCTCAATGATAAAACAAAAGTTGGTCCAGATGGAGGTTGAACTTGCGGAATATAATGTGGAGCTGAGAACAGACCGTACGGTAATAGATATTTGCAAACCGTACAAGAATAAAATACTTGCTGATAGGATAAGAAAAATAAATGATTCTATATCAGATATTAACTTCGTGCCCTTTTATTCTGGCGAAAAAGTTACGGCTATGCTTTGGTATGCGGAGACAAACTTTTTAGGAACCGTTTTGGATAAAGATATAAAGGGAATTAGGATCAGGCAAGGAAATATTCTTATTGGTGACGAGAATACATTAAGGAAATGTTATAAAGAGGAACGATTTAATAGCTGGATGGTTGGAGAGTTGCTTGTCTTTAATGAAGATATCATTCCGAATACAAGACGAGATGACTATGAAAAAAATAGTGCCTATAAAGAACTGCTTAGTCAGTTCACGGAATGGGCTAATGAAATGTCAAGGCAGATACGTCACCGATCTTACGAAAGAAGTTTAACTCAGAGCGATAAGAAATTTTTGGCTGATGAAAGTGTTACGGATGTAGATGGAGTGGACATTTCTCTTGGGACAGAATTAGATAGTTATGATATGGATGATTCTGATTCGGTTGCCAATACAGATCTGCTCAGTAAGTTATCACTGCTTATGGATATGGGAAAAAAGAAAACAAAATATAATGTTTTGAATCTGAATAGTAAGTTTACAGTCGACCAGAAGCAGACGCTAGAGCATGTTTTTGATGCATTGTATGCAAAATATACTAATGCCAAAGCTAATGATATTATCCAGACAATAATCGATTCGTTTTAATTCTAAAATTGACAAAAGAACATATGTTTGACCTAATAACATTAGGTTCGCTACCTAGGGTTTTTTATATTTTGTTAAACAGGCCGATCAATATTTATCCCGGTATTGGAGGTGTGATTGACATGGAATTGGAAGAATGCATCAAAGATAATTTTGATGAGTCACTTCGTGTGTATATTCAGTCTCAAGAATATACCCGACTTAAGCAGCAGGAAGATAGGCTGTTATCATATTTGCAAGCAGGGTTAAGTGATATGCAGAAGCAGCAACTTGGAGCATACATGGACGCAACTACGGAAGTACATAGTGCATTAGCGTCTCAGGATTACGTGAATGGAGTTGTTGATGGTATCGCTTTACGAGAGAAGGTAACAGCAAAATAGGTTGTAAGGATGACCAGCTTTGATTTCCCTTTGAGCTGGCCTTTTCTTTTGTAGGAGGCATTTATGGCAGCAGGATATAAAGCAGGCGATAAAGCCTATATTGTAGAAAGTAATAGGATAGTCCGGGAGTGTACGGTGGTGCGCCCGGCTGGAAATTTGATTATTATAAGATTTGAAAATGGCGGTGGAATCCAGGTAAACAAGAATAGGTTGTTTGCCACAAAAGAAGCTGCAGAGGAGAGCATATCAAAGGCCGAGCCAAAGCCGGTGGTAGCACAGCAGCGAGGGTATCGTTCACCTTATGATTATTGGCATTAAAATAAGCTAGTGAATTCCAGTTTGGTTTTCACTAGCTTTCTGCCTTTTTTGTATTCTATTTTTCATAGGCTTCTTCTCTGGAATAGCCTCGTTCAATACCAGCATCGTAAGATGCCTCGGCAAGACAGGCATATTCATCTGATAAATGATTGAGGAGACGGGTAAAGTATGCCTTCATGTGGTCCGGCAACTGCTCAATTTCTTCAAAATTCCATATATATGGTATGTGCGATTTTGTGACTGGCTGGTATATCCGACTTATGATAATGGGTTCAATCAGAAAATAGCTTATACGGGGGGAGAAGCCTGGGTTATCAGGATTTTGGCAATCGTAGCTATAATTTTTATATTGGCAATTATGATAGTAATGATTGTAGAAGCAATAAAACGATACAAAAAAATGTGGGATGAAATTTCACAGATGTTTTTAATCGGAAGTCTTTCAGGAATAACAGTGCTTGGAGATGTAACTAGAAAATATCTGCCGGTGAATTTGATTTTGCTATTTATACTCATTAATATGGATATCATGCTACTCAGAATATATCTTCGGAAGAAGTTTGATTATATGTAATTTGTTATTTTAATGACCAGTGGGTGGTACCTGACAAATGATAAAGCTGTTATTATGATTGCACACCGCCTAAAAACAGTACAGAAAGCTGAACGGATTTTCGCTCTGGAGAATGGAAAACCGTACAGCAGGGAATACATGAAGAACTTGTGAGACAGGATGGGATTTATCGTCATTTTATTGTTGAAAGAAGAGAGGCAACAAAATGGAGAGTTTAGGAGTCTAAATGTCTGGTGCGGCGATATTCCAAAGGTGATACACCAAAATGCTTTTTAAACACAGAGGCGAATTTGCTCTGATTCAGATATCCGACCTGTGCTGCAATCTCAGCTACAGACAGTCGTGTTGAGGCAAGCAGTTCGCCTGCTTTATTCATACGCATTTCACGCAGATAGACAGAAATATTCTGTCCGTAAACACCGCGAAAATAATTTTTTAGACTGGTTTCGCTGATAGAAAAATATTCAGCCAATTCCCATGCAGGATGATGCAGCCTTAGGTCTGAGGTGATGATATTTTCGACCTTTTTAGCAATATTAACCTGAGATTCAGTAAAGAAAGTGCAGGCCTGAGACTTAGGGATAGCCTCCAAATTTTGTAGTACTGAGAATAAAGCGAGCGTATATATTTTCATTTGAATGACTGCAAAAGAGGCCGGAAAATCATATAATTCCCATAGTTTTTTGAGAATTTCCTCAGCTTCGTGGGTCGCTGTCGATATATAAGTGCTTCCATGAGGACAAAACATCTCTGAGATTTTTCTGAAATCAATGCTAAATTCATTTTGTACCCATGTATTTTCTAAAGTAAATGTATCTATATCAATAAAGAATTCAAGCCCCTCATAGATGCGCTTTGGATAAACATATTCTTTTTGGGCGAAGCATTCTGTGAGAGAAAGTTCTCTGTCTTTGATGTAGACAAAATTTTTGTTGTTCAGGATCATTTCACAACGACCTGTCACACAATAGTTAAGAAGCAATGGACCTTTTGTAATGGAGCTGTCTGATCGAAGGTCGGGAGCCGTCCAGGTTGGAGAATTTATAAAAATATATGCCAGAGACAGACCGGGAAAAAGTGAAAAAAAGGTCATCGAACCTTTACCTTCCTTCGTATTTAATATAAGCTCCATACTATATTCAGCCTGTTTTATGGATATACCTGGTATTTTGATACATTTTTTGATCACGTCGTTAATTTTCATAGAAGATCTCCCTGATATAAGTACTTTTGCCCTGTAACAGATAATATTATAGGATTTGAAGAGAGCAGAGTCAACAATAAAACCCAATGCTGTTTGGAGCTAAAATGATATTTGGTTGTAGAGATATAACAAAACATATGGTATTTTATGGAGTAGTTAGATAGAGCTAATTATACAAGGGAGGTATTCTGTATGAATAACAAATTACAGGCGAAGGACCTGATTAATCTGGGACTTTTCACAGTCCTTTATTTTGTACTCGGATGTTGTGTGGCAATTCCGATTGGCTTTGTTCCGATATTTCTTCCGATTCTTGGTGCATTGTGGACACTGATCACAGGAATTCCATTTATGTTATTCCTGACAAGGGTAAAGAAGTTTGGTATGGTAACGCTGATGGCAATTCTGAGTGGCCTTTTGATGGGACTTACCGGAATGGGATATTGGGGTGTACCTTTGGGGCTTATCTTTGGGCTGCTGGGAGATTTGATTCTGAAATTTGGCAATTATAAAAGTGCTAAAAGGAGCCTGATTGGATATGCAGTATTCAGTCTCTGGATGGTTGGTACATATATTCCAATGTACTTCATGGTAGAAGATTCAAGAGCCAGCTTCGCAGCCAGTTTTGGTAAAGAGTATGCAGATAAAGTAATGGCTGTCATGCCTATGTGGAGCATTGTTCTTGTGATTGCAGGTATCTTTATCTGCGCAATCATTGGAGGAATGATTGGAAAAGCGTTGCTCAAAAAACACTTTGTAAAAGCAGGAATCGTGTAATGGATGAGATATTGTCTGCTACTGTTGACAGCAGAAATGGAATTGTTTTAGATCCTAGAACAAAATTGTTTATGCTTATAACGATTACAACATTGATGTTCAGTACCAGCAATGATGGAATCATGAATATAGTGAAACCAATACTAAGCCTTATACCATTTGCATTGATTTTGTCAGAGCACAAATTCAAAACAGCCGGTAAATATGCAGTTCTCTATGCGGTATGCTTTGTACTGGAGCGGCTGGCATTGAATGTTTGGAGTGGTATGATTTCTTTTCTGATATTGGCAGCAACATCAATTATGACGCGTTTTGCACCGGGAATTATGACAGGCGCATATCTGATTTCTTCTACATCTGTAAGTGAGTTTATCAGTGCAATGGAGCGGATGCATGTCACAGAAAAAATCATAATACCGTTGTCAGTTATTTTCCGTTTCTTTCCTACAATCAAGGAAGAATATCAGGCAATCCGGGATGCAATGAAAATGAGAAATATCCGTTTTGGTGGTAAAAATCCATTCCTTATGATTGAATACCGGCTGATACCATTGATGGTATCCGTAATAAAAATTGGTGATGAGCTGTCTGCAGCAGCTCTAACAAGGGGACTTGGTGCACCGGTCAGAAGAACCAATGTCTGCGAGATTGGCTTTCATGTACAGGATTTTATTGCCATTGTTGTTTGCTTTGCATGCTTTATATTGTTCTTTTTGCATCAGTATATTGTTTTTTGAGGTAGTACATTATGATAAAAATAGATCATGCAACATTTACATATGGAGAAAATAATGAATATTCTGTGGGAAACCGGGATATTGATCTGGAGATAGAAGATGGTCAGGTTATTGTGCTATGTGGGGAGAGCGGTTGTGGAAAAACAACACTCACTCGAATGATCAATGGGTTGATTCCACATTATTATGAAGGAAAATTAACTGGTGAGATATGGATAAATGGGATAAATGTTTCGCAGCAGCCACTGTATGATACAGCAAAAATTGTTGGAAGTGTTTTTCAAAATCCACGGTCACAGTTTTTTAATGTAGATACAACAAGCGAGATTACTTTTGGATGTGAAAATCTTGGAATGCCAAAGGAAGAAATCAAAGATCGATTGCAGGCTACAATTCAGGAGCTGCATCTGAAAAAATTGATTGGACGCAATATTTTTCAGCTTTCAGGTGGAGAGAAGCAGAAGATTGCCTGTGCAGGGGTTTCTATTATGAAACCGGATATTTTTGTCCTGGACGAACCCTCTTCTAATCTGGATGCAGCTTCAATCATGGATCTGCGAAGAATAATCGCCCACTGGAAGGAACAGGGAAAAACGATTATTATATCGGAGCATCGCCTGTATTATCTGCGTGGGCTGGCGGATCGGTTTATTTATATGAAAGAGGGACAGATTATTCAGGATTATTCAGCCACAGAGTTTGAAAATCTGACAGAAGAAAAGCGGGGAGAGATGGGACTGCGGGCTTATGTTCTGGAAAATCTCCTTATGCCAGAGATGTTGATATCAGAAAGAACTACAATGGAGCTTCATGATTTTAATTTTGCATATAAGAATGGTCCACAGATTTTATATATCAGAGAATGTGAGATTCCGGCAAATCGGATTGTCGCAATTACGGGCAATAATGGAGCTGGAAAATCTACTTTTTCCCGTTGTTTCTGTGGTTTGGAAAAACAATGTGGCACAATCATCTGGAATGGAAAAACTTACAGACCAAAAGAAAGGCTGAAAGCCTGTTATATGGTTATGCAGGAAGTGAATCATCAGCTTTTTACAGAGACAATACAGGATGAAGTTATGATTAGCATGAAAGAAGAAAATGAGAAAGAAGCAGACAAATTTCTTGATATGCTGGATCTGATAAAAGTCAAAGACCGTCATCCAATGTCACTTTCCGGAGGTCAGAAGCAGCGGGCGGCTATCGCATCTGCAATTGCCTCCGGGCGCTCTGTGCTGTTTTTGGATGAACCAACCAGTGGTCTTGATCATAAGCATATGCTGGAGGTTGCAGAGGTTCTAAGAGAAGTGTGGGATACCGGAATTTCGGTTTATGTGATCACACATGATTTGGAACTGATTATAGAGTGTTGCACTGATGTCATTCATTTTGAAAATGGAACTATTGCAGATCAGTATCAGATGGATGCAGAAGGAATGGAGAAGATAAGAAAATATTTTATCCAGGGAAAGTGTTGTGGCAAGTGGAGTAAATCTGACTGATGGTAAAGGATATTGTAAATAGTTTTGGAAAGTAGATGAATGATAATTATGAGCAAATATAATCCTTTATGGAAGTGGATCAATAAAAATAAAACAGACGATTTCAAGTTGACTTTTGCTGAAATTGAAAACATTGCCGGAGTGCCTATAGATCATTCGTTCCTTACATTCAAAAAGGAACTTTTGCAGTATGGTTTTAAGGTGGTAAAAAGTTCTATGAAGGAACAGACAGTAGATTTTGAAAAAGTCAAAGAGGAGGCTTAAACATGGAATCAAAGAAATAGAACTTGTAGTTGCATCTTCGATTGGTGCAGATCTTGCCATGGCATTTCTGACATAGGCAAAAATACCGTTAAAGCATGTATTTTTTGATGGTGGACAGTTTGTACAAATTGGAAAGGCAACACGCAAAATCATGGTTCCGTTCTTATATATAGCAATGAAAAGTTTATATTGGTCAAAAGGAAAGATGCTGAAGAGAATCATGTGGTGTGACGACGGCAAAATCAAACTACAGATGCATCTGCTAAGTGAAAATTGAATACACGGGAAAATAAAAAATCGAAACAGCAGACTTGACAAATTCCTGTAATGAGTTAAAATATAACAGTGCTATATAGCACTGTTATATTTTTGGAAAGAACTTTAGAGGATACGAAAAGAATGTCGACAAAAGCAGAAGATACACAAAAAAATATATTAAATACAGCCAGAAAACATTTCCTGAAAGATGGTCTGACCGGAGCATCTTTAAGAAACATTGTAAAAGATGCCGGACTTACTACTGGTGCATTTTACAAATATTATCCGACGAAAGAGGCACTTTTTGATGCACTGACAGACCCCTATATGGAACACATTTATCAGATTTATGATCAGATCGTTGAGGAGTTTGAAAAGCTTTCGGCCAGTGATCAGACAAGGAATATGTCGTATACATCCAGTGACGGAATGGAGCAGATGGTTGATTATATTTATGATCATTATGATAATTTCAGATTATTGTTGAAATGTGGAGACAGTGGAAAATTTGAACTATTCATACACAATATGGTAGAACGGGAAATGAAGTCCAGCCTGAAATATATGGAAAAGATGAAAGAGAACGGTGTGAAAATACCGATTGTAGAGGAAAGCCTTATGCATATGATCTATACGGGATTTTTTTCATCAGTATTTCAGATCATTGAGCATGATATAGACAGGGAGACTGCAAAGAAAAATGTGCATCAGCTGAAAGAATTCAATACAGGTGGCTGGGAACGATTGTGGAATATTGAATTCCCGGTATAACTAATGTAAGTCAAGTGGCTAATGCCAGTAAGCCACCTATTTTATTATATATGAGTTAGAATAAACTAATGAAAGAAACAACAATAAAACCAAAGTAAGGAGTGAACGAATGTGAAAGAAAAAAAGAAGTCGGCAGTCAGCTGGATCCTGACATGGGCCGGACAAAAAAGAATTGCCTATGTATGGAGTGTGTTACTTGCAATCGGAAATGTGATTTTTAAGATTTTGCCGTATTTTATTATTGCAGATATAGTAAAGCTGTTTTTAAATGGTGAAAAGGAGTTTGAAATATATCTTGCAAAAGCGGTTCTGATTGCATTATCGTTTATCATTGCAGAACTGCTTCATTCACTTTCGACAGCATTGTCACATAAAGCAACGTTTGCAGTACTTGCAAATATAAGAAAATCCTGCTGTGACAAGCTGGCGCGGGTACCTCTTGGCTATGTGAAAGACACACCTTCCGGTACATTTAAAAATATTATGGTGGAAAGAATCGACAGTATCGAGACAACACTGGCGCATATTGTCCCGGAATTCACGTCCAATCTGCTGGCACCGATTGTGATTTTGATTTATTTCTTCCTGACAGACTGGAGACTGGCACTCTGGTCATTGGTGCCGGTTATAGTGGGATTTCTTTCCTATTTTGGAATGATGCTGGATTATAAACCAAGCTTCGAGAGAACGGTTCAGACAACAAAAGATCTGAATGATGCGGCAGTGGAATATATTGACGGAATCGAAGTGATCAAGGCATTTGGAAAGACAGAAAGTTCTTATGCCAAATTTACAAAGGCGGCTTTTGAATTTGCAGATTCCTTTATTTCCTGGATGAAACGGTGCTCGATCTTTCATGGACTGATGATGGTGGTCACACCTTATACGCTTCTTACGGTATTGCCGTTTGGGGCACATTATGTAGCCAATGGAACACTTGCGATTTCAGATTTTGTCATCTGCATTATTTTATCACTTGGAATCGTTGGACCGTTGATCACAGTGGGTTCCTATACAGATGATCTTGGCAAGATCGGAGTGATTGTTGGTGAAGTGGCAGGAATTCTGGAACAGCCGGAGCTTGAACGTCCAGAGAAAAGTAAAAGTGTTCCAAAAGATAACTCCGTTACACTTGAAAATGTCAGGTTTGGTTATCACGACAAAGAGATTCTGCATGGAGTAACTATGGAGCTAAAAGCAGGAACGGTAAATGCAATCGTAGGACCTTCCGGAAGCGGCAAGTCAACCATCGCAAAGCTGATTGCGTCCTTGTGGGATGTGGATTCCGGAAGTATTAAAATCGGTGGAGTTGATGTCAAAGAAATGTCGCTTGCAGATTTTAATCGGAAAATTGCATATGTTGCACAGGATAATTATCTGTTCAATGAAACGGTACGTGAAAATATTAGACAGGGAAATCCGGAGGCTACAGATGAACAGATCATCGAGGTGACAAAGAAAAGCGGATGCTATGAATTTATCATGCAGCTTGAGAACGGATTTGATACGGTTGTAGGAGGTGCAGGAGGACATCTGTCAGGAGGAGAGAGGCAGCGTATCTCCATTGCAAGGGCAATGCTGAAGGATGCTCCGATTGTAATTCTTGATGAGGCAACTGCTTATACGGATCCGGAAAGTGAGGTGATTCTGCAGAATTCTATTGCAAAACTGGTAGCAGGGAAGACACTGATCGTAATCGCACACAGGCTTTCTACCGTTAAGGACAGTGATCAGATCTTTGTCGTAAATGATGGAAATGTAACAGCACATGGTACACATGAGGAACTACTGATGTCATGCCCGCTTTATAAGGAAATGTGGGATGCCCATATTTCTGTAAAAGATACGGTGAAGGAGGGAGAATGATATGTTTGGAATTCTGGCAAAATTCTTTCGTTTTTCAGGCAGGGAAAATGGTAATAAATTTAAACTGTCGATAGTGATCGGACTTATAGAGGCTCTCGCTTCAGCAATGAAGATACCGGCTATTATGTACATATTGATTGGTTTGATGAGTGGAAAACCAATAGGAAAATATATTGGTGGTTCAATTGCAATCATGGTGATTGCAATTGTAGTTGATGTCATCTGTAAGAGATACTCTACAGTGCTTCAGACAGAAGGCGGATATAATGCGAGTGCTTTTATGAGAATCAAGATTGCAGAGCATCTGCGTTATCTGCCGATGGGATATTTTAATGCCAACAGCATCGGGGAAATTTCTTCTATTACGACGAATACAATGGAAACACTTGGCGATGTAGCTGCGAGAGTGGTTATGCTGACCATGCAGGGAATTCTGGAAACATCCATGATCATTCTTATGCTGTTTCTTTTTGACTGGAGAATTGGACTGACAGCTGCAGCAGGAGTGCTTATTTTCTTTGGTGTAAATGCTGTGATGCAGAATGCAGGGAAAAACGATTCAGAGCAAAAAGTGGTATGCGATACAGAGCTTGTAAATCAGATCATGGAGTATCTGCAGGGAATATCAGAAGTAAAATCATACAACCTGCTTGGAAAACAGGCAAAAAGATTAAATGATGCAAATGAAGCATGCGAAAAGATTAATACAAAGATGGAGATGTTGTTTGTCCCTTATCATTTTCTGCAAAGCGTCATAACAAAAACCACAGGTGCAGTAATCGTAGCATGCAGTGCATATTTTTATATTAATGGAACTATGAGTGCGGTCTATGCAATTGGTATGACAATCTCAGCATTTATGCTTTATGCCAGTCTGGAATGTGCAGGAAATTATTCATCTCTTTTACATGTGGTAAGCGTATGTGTAGATAAAGCAAATGCAATATTGGAGCTGGATACCATGGATATCGACGGTAAAGAAATACAGCCGGAAAATTACGATATTAGACTTTCTAATGTTTCGTTTTCTTATGACAAACGGAAGATCATTGATGATATATCGCTCTCTATTCCGCAGAAAACGACGACAGCAATCGTTGGACCATCTGGTGGAGGAAAATCAACACTTTGCAATCTGATTGCCAGATTCTGGGATGTGGATTCCGGGGAAGTGACACTTGGAGGTGTGAATGTAAAAGACTACAGCATGAACAGTCTGATGCGTAATTTTTCATTTGTATTTCAGTCGGTGTATTTGTTCGCAGACACCATTGAGAATAATATTAAATTCGGACGCCAGGATGCAAGTCATGAGGAAGTGGTGGAAGCGGCGAAGAAAGCATGTTGTCATGATTTCATCAGCAAACTTCCGAATGGATATGACACAGTGATCGGAGAAGGAGGAGCCACACTTTCCGGTGGTGAGAAACAGCGTATTTCGATAGCCAGAGCGATTATGAAGGATGCGCCAATCGTCATATTGGATGAAGCAACGGCAAATGTTGATCCAGAGAATGAAAAGGAGCTGATGGATGCAGTAGATGCACTTACAAAGGAAAAAACGATTATTATGATTGCCCACAGATTAAAAACGGTCAGACATGCAGACCAGATTGTGGTTGTTGACAAAGGAAGAATTGTACAGCAGGGAACACATGAGCAACTAATGAAGCAGGAAGGCATTTATAAGAGATTTGTGGATGCAAGGCAGCAGGCAGTAAGCTGGAAACTGGCCCACTGAGAAATAATCCACAGTTGGAGAATATCCAAATTGAATTGTCTGAAAGAGATTTAATTTAAGTTTCTCTAAGTTTCACTTGTATAGGTGGAATGAGGAAAATTCAATAGAGCAATATGAAAAAAGCACTGAAAACCGTTGGACTAATGGTTTTCAGTGCTTTTTTCTTTGGCTAAAGAGAAAAAACATAATAAATTTAAGTTTTGCTAAGTTTCACTAAGTTCTGCATTTGCAGATCGCCATTGCCTTTTCGGCTCATATTTCCCACACCCATCACAGGTCTGTGGCCAGTTAATTTTCCACTCAAAATACTCATCTCTGGTAATTTTACCGGATTTCAATTCTTCTTTTCTGAGAACCCATTCTTTCATAAAATCATTGAGAACTCCATAATTGAACCACATACCAACAGGTGGATGAGCCGGCCAGTTATCAGAATCATGATAACGGACAGCGGTATCCTCACTGGAATTGCATTTTTCACCCGGATAGGTTTCTAACTGAAAGAGATTAATAGCTGCTGGGTTAAATTCATCAATCCAGAATAGGATTTCTATAAGTTCAGATGCATCCATAGTAGTCGGTTCGTGTAGTGCCAGTGGATTTACATCCAGAATCTTAGCCATTTCAGTTACAAGATCTTTACGGGGAACCCTGTAATTTGTTTCGTATTGGGCTAGGCGGTTTGCACCTTTATCACCCCAACCGAGGGCAGCACCAAGTTCTGCCTGCGTCATATGCCGGAATGTCCGGATTTTTTTTATTTTATCACCGATCGTCATATCAGATTTCCTGCTTTCTTTTTGATAAATCTATTTTACTACCAAAAACAATGAATGTAAACAGAAAGATTCGCATTGAAGCGAATAAAATGCTTGACATTCGCATTGAGGCGAATTAAAATAACAGTACAATAAAGATTCGCACGAAAGCGAATGCTTTGGCAGAGATAAAATTTTTTGTGAATTATTGCAAAATGAGGTTGGTAAAATCCCTCTGCCGGGCTTTATTAGTGAAAGGATTTTTTGAAAACAACATTTCGTCACTTCTTAGTTGTAATAGTGAAGGAACATTCAAAAAAATTCTTTTGTACCTTGAAAATTACATGAGCTGTATGATCTGATTCCACAAATGCCATGACCCTGTAAGTATATTACAGGCGAGCGTCGAAGATACTCCGGAAACGGCTGGTAAGTTTGCGAAGAAGCTGCCAGCATTCAGAAATACTCTGATAGAGGCTGGCAGTAACGCCAACGTCAGATCATATGAGTGGAAGCCAAAGATCATATGAGTGGAAGCCAAATCACGCTGCCTGTATCTGAAAAGTAACAGATAACAAAGAAGTACCAAAAAAACAGAAAGTGATAACTCACTGTAAGGAGGTGGTGCTGAAGAATCTGAAAGAAAGGGGGAGTGTACCATGAGAAAGGAACTGGAATATGCAAAGAAAATAACACTGATTGCAAAGCTGTACCGTATGAATCTGCTGTCTGAAAAAGAATTTGAAAAAATCAGACGTAAGCTGATGGACAGTTATCTGGTATCCGGGGAGCGAAGTGACGATCCGGTGAAAGCAATCGCTTGATTATGATATAGAAAGACGAGGTAAAAAATAATGGAACATAAAGTAATTCAACAGTCGTTCACATTTAAAAATTCAGATAGAATGACAGCACAGGCAAAGAAAACAGCCACAAATATTCAGAAAAGAAAGTGGCAGGTAAAAGAAATGGAGGAAGATTATGAGCATGAGAGAAGTACAGGTCTTACAGGCAACAAAAACGGCACCAAACAGCCGTGGAAGAAATAATAATTATGCAGTCCAGATTGACCGCATAAGGGTGGCTGCTTATTGCAGGGTATCTACCGATGGTGATGAGCAGTTAGGAAGTTTTGAATCCCAGAAACTTTATTATGAAGAAAAAATTCGGAAGAATAAAGAATGGGCGATGGCAGGAATATTTGCAGATGAAGCAATTACCGGAACAAAGATAGACAAGCGTGAAGGATTTCAGGAAATGATCCGGAAGTGTCTGAACGGCGAGATTGATATGATCCTTACCAAATCAATTTCCAGATTTTCCAGAAATACACCGGATACTATCAAATATGTGCGTATGCTCCGGGATAAGAATATTGCTATCATGTTTGAAAAAGAAAATATCAATACGCTGGATATGAACGGAGAAATGCTTCTGACAATTTTAAGTTCACTGGCACAGGAAGAAGTAGAATCCCTTTCCAGTAACGTGAAAATGGGATTACAGATGAAAATGAAACGTGGAGAACTGGTAGGCTTTAATGGCTGTTTTGGGTATGATTATCATCAGGACACAAAGACAATCACTGTAAATGAGACAGAAGCAGAAACAGTCAGACTCATATATGATATGTATTTGCAAGGGAATGGCTGTGGTACGATTGCCAAACGGCTGGTAGAACTTGGAATTAAAAATAAGCGTGGCACAGTGGAATGGCATGATCATGGAGTTATGGGAATGATTAAAAATGAGAAGTATAAGGGTGACGTGCTTCTTGGAAAGACTTTCACAGTTGACCCGATTTCAAAGAGGAGACTTGCCAATATGGGAGAGGAAAATCAATATTATATCCGGGATCACCATGAAGCAATCGTATCAAGAGAAATCTGGGACAAAGCAGAAGAGATTCGATTGAAGCGTGCCAAACCCAAGCTGATGCAAACAACCGGAAACAGAGAGCGTTATACAAGACAGTTCACATTCAGCAGTATGCTGGAATGTGGGTATTGTGGGCATAAATTATCCAGAAGGACAAGACATCAGACGACTACAACGAAAAAACCTGTCTGGCAGTGTATGAATGCTACAAAAAACGGGATTGATAATTGTCCAAACTGCAAGGCGGTAGATGAAGCGATTATTGAAAACGCTTTTCTGGAAGCATTTCGACTTCTGGCCGATAGTTTTGATGATGTTCTTCAATCGGTGCTGAATACGATTGAAGATATTCTGAAGGATGATACCGAATTGAAAAGGGTAAAACAGCTGGAAAAAGACATTTCCACTATTGAATCGAAAAAAAGCAGGTTAACAGATCTGCTGATTGATGGTAAAATAGAACAGGAAGATTATGATGAAAAGAAGCTGAGCTTTCAGCGGAAACTTCACCAGATTACGGAAGAAAAGGCTTATCTGGAAGAAAATATCGGACAGCAGAAGAATATAAGCAGGCGTATGTCACAGCTTCGACAGACACTGGAAAATGAAAATGCCCTGGATGAATTTGACAGAATCGTGTTTGAGAGCATTGTAGAAAAGGTAATTGTTGGTGGGTATGATGCAGAAGGTAATCCAACACCATATAAACTGACATTTGTACTTAAGTGCAATCAGACATTAAAGGTAGATAATGCGAAAGCAGATTACAGAGCAAATCAGAAAGGGAAAAAGGTGTCATAAATGGAGCAGAATAAGGCAGACCGATTGAATGAAAATGTAACTGAAAAAATGTGTTCATCAGACGGTAACGTGGTTGGGGAAATGTGTTCCCCAGCCGATGCCGACACATGTGGAGACGGTTGTTCTTTTGTCCCAACAAAAACCAGATGACACGATAGAGATCGACTTAG
>ERZ772902.1358-NODE-1358-length-18584-cov-2.575368_pt1 | contig 18584 bp, 15 predicted proteins | sample MGYA00511470_ERZ772902 | MGnify/ENA primary metagenome ERZ772902 (study PRJEB29015, sample SAMEA2737717) | human gut metagenome | biome: human gut; feature: human-associated habitat; material: faeces | place: China | collected 2012 ... | reverse complement strand
CATCCGGCAGCGGCTCCGGCTGGGCGATCCGGCGTTCCGGCACGGCACACAGGGTATCCTCCAGCGCCGTCAATCCCTCCCGCCGCAGGGCGTTGACCGCCCCGGCGGAGAGCATCAGCCCCTCCTCCAGCGTCACCCGCACCTCCCGGCAGCGGAAGGCGGTGCCGCCGGTCTTTTTCAGACGGGCCTGCAGCTCCTCCGCCGTCAGCGCCCGGTTTCGGGCGGTCTCCGGCACAGGGCCTGTCACCTCCGCCCGCTGATCCCCGGCTCGTACCGTCAGGCGCACCGGCTCTCCGGCCCGGCAGACGCAGTCCATGTCCACCGCCACCGTCCGGCGATCCTCCTTTTCGTACAGTGTCCGGGCCTGGGCAAACAGCTCCTTGGGCTCCGGGACATTCTCCGGCCGGGTGCCGAACATCTGCGGCCCCTTCCGGCCCAGATAGTATCCGTCGGTGAAGCCGCTGCGGCTGAAGGCAAGCTCCAGCTGCCGCTGCTCCTCACGAGTGGGGCGGCGCTTTTCGTCCAGCAGCCGCCGGTAAATGGAGGTGATGACCGCCACGTACTCCGGCCGCTTCATGCGCCCTTCCAGCTTCAGGCACGCCACCCCCATGTCCTCCAGCTCCTGCAGGTAGGGGGAGAGGTTGGCGTCCTTCAGGCTCAGAGGATGGCCTCCCGCCGCCGGGGCATTGACCCCATAGGGCAGGCGGCAGGGCTGAGCGCAGGTACCCCGGTTGCCGCTGCGTCCTCCGATAACGGCGCTGAGGGCGCACTGACCGGAGTAGCACATACAAAGAGCGCCGTGGGCAAAGACCTCCACCTCCGCCGGACAGTCCCGGCAGATGACGGCAATGTCCCGGCGGGACAGCTCACGGGCCAGCACCACACGGGTAAGGCCCAGCTCTGCCGCCCGGCGTGCGCCCCCCAGCGTGTGCAGGCTCATCTGGGTGCTGGCGTGGAGGGGCAGCTCCGGCGCCGCCTGACGGGCCAGCTGCCACACCCCCCAATCCTGGATCAGCACCGCATCTGCCCCCAGCCGGGAGGCCTTGTGCAGCAGCTCCGCCGCCCCCGGAAGCTCCCGGTCGGTGAGCAGGGTGTTCAGGGTCAGATAGACCTTCACCCCCCGGAGGTGGCAGTACCGCACCGCCTGCGCAAACTCCTCCTCCGTGAAGTTCTTGGCGCTGCGCCGGGCGTTGTAGGCCCCGAAGCCCATATACACGGCATCGGCACCGCTCTGCACGGCGGCCACCAGAGAATCCCACCCTCCGGCGGGAGAGAGCAGCTCCGCCATTACTTGTGACCCTGCTGCGCCTTGAACAGCTGCCGCTTCAGCTCCGAGGCCTCCGCCTTGGCCTGAGACGCCTCGTCCAGATATGTTTTCAGCTGACGACGCAGATTCTCCGCCGCCTCCTGAGCCTTCAGCAGCTCGTCTGCCAGATTCACCGCCGTCAGCACGGCGGCGTCAATGCGGCTCACATGGGCGCCCTCCTGCAGCTGCGTCATCTTCTCATCCACCAGAGCACCTACCTTCTCCATGTAGGCGGCGCTCTCATCAGCGACCAGAGTGTAATCCTCGCCGCAGATGCTCATTGTGATACGATTCGCCATAGTGACCTCCTGCTTTCTATGTAAACTGAGTATTTCTGGATAGCTATACAGAATCTATTATAGCACAAAATCCCACCAGGAAAAGACTTTTCTTCCCCAAACGGGGATTTTTCAAAAAATCCCGGCGGGACGCTTTACGCAGACGGGGTTTTCGTGTAGAATAGAGGGACGAAAAGAGAGGGGGCGCAGCGCCGTGGCGGGATATATCCTCCGGGAGGATCAACCGAATATCGTGCTCCCGGCCCAGCAGGCGGACCGCCTCATCGGCCGGGGCGACGGGGATGCGGCGCTGCTGTATCTGTGCCTGCTGCGGGCGGACCGTGGTGTCACGGCGCAGGAGCTGCAACGGAAGCTGAAATGGAGCCAACTGCGCCTCCATGCGGCGGAGACGGCTCTGCAGGAGCTGGGACTCATCGACCGGCCCCCGGAGCAGAAGCCCCCGGAGCCGGCACAGGAGCGCCCGGTGTATACGGCGGATGACCTGACGGACCTCCTCACCGGCGACGCCGGCTTTCGGATGCTGGTGCCGCAGACGGAGGAGAAGCTGGGGAAACGCCTGAAAACGGCGGACCTACAAATCCTGGCGGGGCTGTATGACGATCTGGGCCTTCCGGCGGATGTGATCTATCTGCTGGTGTGCCACTGTGTCACCCGTTCCGAGGAGCGCTACGGCCCCGGACGGCGGCCCACCCTCCGCCAGATCGAGAAGGAGGGCTATCACTGGGCGCAGCGGGGCCTCTTCGATCAGGAGAGCGCCTCCCAGTATCTGCGGGACTGGAATGTCCGCCGCTCCGCCATGAGCCGGTATATGCAGGTGCTGGGGCTGGGCGACCGCCGCCCGGTGGAGAGCGAGGAGCGCTACATCACCGACTGGATGGACAAGGGCTTCCCCCCGGAGACGGTGGCACTGGCCTACGACAAGACGGTGTTTTATAAGAAGGAGCTGAACTGGCGATATCTCAACGGGATCCTCCGCCGCTGGCACGAAAACGGCTGGCACACGGAGGAGGAGGTCCGCCAGGGCGACAGCCGCAAGCCCTCTAAGCGGGAGGAGAAGAAGGACGACTCCCGTATGGAGAAATACATGAAGTGGTAAGGAGGGAACTCCATGGCATACGATGGAAAGGTGCTGCGTCAGGCCACCCTGCGCTTTGACGAGGACAAGCAGCGCCGTCAGGAGCAGCAGCGCCAGCGGCAGCAGCAGGTCTATCAGCAGTGTCCGGAGCTGGAGAGCATCCAGCGGGAGATCCGGGGTACCATGGGCGAGATCATCGCCTCCGCCCTGCGGCGGGGTACGGACCCTCTGCCCGCCATCCGGGTGATCCGGGATAAGAATCTCTCCCTGCAAAAGCGTCGGGCGGAGCTGCTGGCCCAGCTGGGCTATCCGGAGGATTATCTGTCGGAAAAGCCCCGCTGCCCCCTGTGCGGTGATACCGGCTATCGGGGCGACGGCCTGTGCAGCTGCCTGAAAAAATACTATGCACAGGAGCAGATCCGGGAGCTGAGCCGGATGCTGGACATCGGCAGCCAGAGCTTCGATACCTTCGAGCTGGACTGGTATTCCCCGGATCGTGGCAGCCTGCCCCGCTCCCCACGGGAAAACGCCCAGCGGAACCTGAACCTGTGCCGGGACTTTGCTGCCCGCTTCCGTCCGGGGCGGGAGAATCTGCTGCTGTTCGGCGCACCGGGGCTGGGAAAGACCTTCCTCTCGGCCTGCATCGCACGGGTGGTCAGCGAGGATGGCTTCTCTGTGGTATACGATACGGCGGGCCATGTGTTCAGCCAGTTTGAAAGCGCCAAGTTCCGCCGGGACGACGACGGCGATACCGCCGGGGAGGATGTGGAGCGGTGCATGAACTGCGATCTGCTGATTCTGGACGATCTGGGAACGGAGATGACCACCAGCTTCGTTCAGAGCGCCCTCTATCAGCTCATCAACGGCCGCCTGCTGACGGGGAAAAGCACCGTCATCAGCACCAATCTGGACCCGGAGGAGTTGGGCCGCCGCTATGGAGCGCCGCTGCTGTCCCGTCTGGAGGGGGAGTACCAGCTGCTGCCCTTTGTGGGGACGGATATCCGCCGGCTGAAGCGTGAGCAGGGATAAGCTTTCTGTTTAGTGAGCCGGTTTTGAACCGGCAACAGAGACAATAGACAATAGGGGCTAAAAGGGCCAAACAGATAAAGGTGCGGGCATCGTGAGATGCCCGCACCTTTGTCTGTGGGGATGGGAGCTTTTCGTTGCCGGAGGCACGTTCTCTATGCAAAAAGGTCTGTTGACAAAAAGTATGCCGCCGGAGACAAAAAAGCTACCGGCAAAAGTCACCCACCGGAGAAAAAAACAAGCCTTCACAGCGATCTGCTGCCGAAAAATCTCATCTAAGTGAAAAAGTTGATTTCCCGACACGTTACGGGGGATTTTTCATCCCTCTCCGGCTAAAATAGAGGGCAAAAGGAGGGAACCGCCATGATGCATCCCCGCAAAGGCGAATTTTTTTCCAGCCGTGTCCGCTATATTTCCCTGAACCAGATCCGCCCCAATCCCCAGCAGCCCCGCCGCAGCTTCGACGAGGATTCCCTGTCGGAGCTGGCGGAAAGCATCCGCCGCTACGGCATCCTCCAGCCCCTGACGGTGCGCCGTCAGGGGACAGGCTATGAGCTGGTGGCCGGAGAACGACGCCTGCGGGCCGCCGCCATGGCGGGACTGCGGGAGGTGCCGTGTCTGGTGGCGCAGGTAGGGGAGGAGGACTCGGCGCTGCTGGCGCTGATGGAGAACCTCCAGCGCCGGGATCTGGATTGCTGGGAGGAGGCGGAGGCCCTGTCCCGGCTCATTGCCCGCTACGGGCTCAGCCAGGAGGAGGCCGCCCGTCGTCTGGGCCGCTCCCAACCGGCGGTGGCCAACAAGCTGCGGCTGCTGCGGCTGCCGGACTCCGTGCGGCAGTTTTTGCAGGAAAACGGCTTGACGGAGCGCCATGCACGGGCGCTGCTGCGGCTGGGGACGGAGGAGCAGCAGCTGGCGGCGGCGCAGGTATTCTGCCGGCGCAGGATGAATGTGGCCGCCGCCGAGGCCTACATAGAGGATCTGCTGCACCGCCAGCAGGTGACGCACCCCAAGGGCCGCACCACCTACATCATCAAGGATGTCCGGCTGTTCCTCAACAGCGTGGATCGGGGCCTGCACCTGATGCGTCAGGCGGGAGTCAACGCCGACTGGGGCCGTCAGGATACCGACGAGGAGATCCTTCTGACCATCCGTATTCCCAAGCGGGTGCGGACATAATGCGGCGAAGTGTATAAAAACCGGCGTCTGTAATGAAATTGTAACCTATTTTGCCCCTTTCCGTAGTATACTGCATGATAGCGCAGTGTGCGCTGCACTGTATAGTAAAGGAGGGGCTGTATGGAAGCACAGAAGCCCTTGGAGCAGGAAACGCCGGAGACCACCCCGCAGGAGGCCCCCACGGCTACCATCCCGCAGCCGGAGAGTACCCCGGCAGCGAACATGGAGGCGGACCCCATCCCGGAGGAGATGGACGCATCGCCGGAGTCCCCGGCCAAAAAAACCGCCGGGAAGCTGGCTGCTCTCATCGGCGGCGGCATCGTGGCGGTGCTGGGTATATTCTATCTGGTTTTGTGCATCGTCTCCGCCAGCCACGGCACCATCCTCGGCCGCACCGACGTGATGGGCGTGGATATGGGCGGATTGACCGTCCCGCAGGCGCAGGAGCGCTGGCAGCAGGAGGGACAGGCCGTATGTCAGGCGGCTCAGCTGCCCCTGACGGTGGACGGTGAGACGGCGGGACAGGTGTCCCTGTGGGAGCTGGGGGTCTCCGTGACCCCGGAGACGGCGGCCCAGCTGGCCTATGACGCCGGACACAGCGGCCATTTTCTGGAAAACGGCTGGAGCCTTCTCCGCAGCTGGTTCCGGGAGACGTCCCTGACCCCGCCGTGGACGGCGGATGACGCCGCCTTGCAGGAAAAAGCGGCGGAGCTGGCAGAGCAGCTGGATATGGCGGCTGTTGACGGGGCCTGTCGGCTGGAGCAGGGAAAAGAGGACGGCTTTTTGGTGACGGTGCCAAAGAACGGCCGCAAGATAGACCTCCGTCGGTTAACCGATGCCCTGCGGGCGGCGCTGGCCACCGGGACGTTGGAGCCGGTGACCTGCGCCTATGAGGTGGTGGAGGCCAAGCCTGTGGACTTCGACGCCTTTGCCGAGACCTACGCCACGGCGAAAAACGCCTCCTATAACGCCGCCGCCGATCAGGTGGAGGAGGGGACGGTGCAGGTGACCTTTGATGCCGACGCCGCCCAAAAGCTGGTGGCTCAGGCTCAGCCGGGACAGGAAATCACCGTTCCCGCCCAGATCCAGCAGCCCAAGGTCAGCAAGGCGGCGCTGGAGAAGGTGCTGTTCCGGGACGTGCTGGCCAGCTGCACCACCTACGTCAGCGGCGCATGGGGCCGCATCCAGAACGTCCGCAAGGCGGCCCAGAACATCTCCGGCACGGTGCTCAACTGCGGCGACCAGTTCAGCTATAACGACGCCATAGGCCCTACCACGGCGGACTACGGCTTCTACGCCGCTCCCGGCTACGTGGGGGGCAAGACGGTGGATGTCTACGGCGGCGGTGTGTGCCAGGTGTCCTCGACCCTGTACTACGCCACCCTGAAGGCTGATCTGGAGATCGTCATGCGCTACTGCCACCAGTACGCCCCCGGCTACATCAAGTGGGGGTGCGACGCCACGGTATACGACGGCTTCCCGGATTTCATCTTCGCCAACAACACCGACTACCCCATCAAGATCGTCACCTATTGGAACGACAACAACGTGACGGTGGAGATCTTAGGCACCAAGGTGGATGACAGCTATGTGGAGATAGTCAGCGAGACGGTGGACGTCATCCCGTGGGAAACCGTCTATGAGGAGACGGATGAGCTGGCGCCGGGGGAGAAGCAGGAGATCCAGACCCCCTATACCGGCTATGTGGTGCAGACGTGGCGCAATGTCTATGCCGGGGACGGGAGCCTCCTCTCCAGCACCTTCGAGGCCACCAGCAACTACGAGAGCCGGGATCAGATCATCCGCATCGGCAAGGCAAAGCCCTGAGAGCCATACATACTGCCTCAAAAGCAGCAAAAGAGCCGCACCCACAGGTGCGGCTCTTTTCTTATGGAAAGCATAGGGGGCGCGGTCGTTTCGCTGGAACCCCGCATTACCGGCACAGATAGGAGAACCAGCCCTCGCTCTGGCGGGTGCGGAGAATGTCCCATCCCGCTTCCCGCAGGCGCTGGGCCACCTCCTCTGCCCGGTCATCGATGATGCCGGAGCACAGGAACAGGCCGCCCTCCTTCAGGAAGGGACGTACCTGCCCGGACAGACCGATGATGACGTCCGCCACGATGTTGGCCACCACCATGTCATAGCCCCCGCCGATTTCCGCCTTCAGCTGCTGATCCGACAGCACATCGCCCCACCGGACGGTGTATCGGGAGCGGTCGATGCCGTTGAGGGCGGCGTTTTCATAGGCCACCTCCACGCACTTCTCGTCGATGTCGCAGGCGAAGGCGTGCTCCGCCCCCAGCCGCAGGGCGGCGATGGAGAGGATGCCGCTGCCGCAGCCCAGATCCAGTACCCACTCACCGCCGTGGATGGTCTCCTCCAGCGCCGTCAGGCACAGCCGGGTGGTGGCATGGCTGCCGGTGCCGAAGGTGAGCCCCGGATTCAGGATCAGGGGGATGCGGCCTTGCGTATTGGCCTGCTCCCACTCCGGCACCACGATGAGACGCTCCCCGATCTCCATGGGCTTATAAAACTGCTTCCAGTTGTTCTCCCAGTCGGCGTCCTCCAGATTGTTCATGGTCAGCAGCAGAGGGGCGTACTCCGGGTGCGCCGCCTTCAGCTGCGACAGGGCCATCCGCACCTGCGCCAGCCGGTGATAACCCTCCGGGTCATCGGAGAGGTAGAAGGTGATGCGGCAGAGGCCCTGCTTCTCCTGCATCAGTTCCTCGTCCACATAATCCCAGTACTGGTGATTGTGCTCCAGAAAATCCCGGAAATCCCCCTCGTCATCAATGACCAGCCCCGTGATGCCCTGCTCCTCCAGCAGCTGGGACACCGGGTCCAGCCCCGCCGGGGAGGTGTCCAGCTTCAATTCCAGCCACTTCATGCCTTACCGCTCCGTTCCCACGAAGAACAGGCCCATGGTGTTGGGGCCGGTGTGGCTGCCGATGACCGGCCCGATGTAGTGGATGCGGATATCCGTGGTGCCGAAGCGGCGCTGGATCTCCGCCGCCACCTGCTTGGCCTCCTCCTCACAGTCGGCGTGGCAGATGAACATGGTCTGCTTCTCCGGCTCGATAGCCAGCCGCTCGATGGCGTCCAGCAGGGCCTTGAGACTGGCCTTGCGGCCACGGGCCTTGCCCACCATGGTCAGGCGGCCCTCGTTATCCGTATGCATCACCGGCTTGATGGAGAGCATGGTGCCCACCAGCGCCGTGGCGGCGGAGACCCGGCCGCCACGCTTCAGGAAGTTCAGGTCGTCCACCGTGAACCAGTGGCAGACGTGGAGCTTGTTGTCCTCCACCCAATCCCCCAGCTGGCTGAGGGTCAAGCCCTCCTTCTTCTTCTGAGCGGCCAGATACACCAGCAGTCCCTGTCCACGGGAGGCGCTGAGGGTGTCGATGACCCGGATGGTGCGCTCCGGGAAGTCCGGAGCCACGTTCTCCGCAGCGATCACGGCGGACTGATAGGTGGTGGACAGCGCCGACGAGAAGCACAGGCACAGAATATCCTGTCCCCGGCCCAGCACGGCCCGCATGGCGTCCTCGAACTGACCCACGTTGGCGGCGGCAGTGGTAGAGGTCTTGCCGGCCCGCAGGCGCTTATAAAACTCCTCGTTGGTAATGTAGCGGCCGTCCAGCGTGTTGGGGTATTCCTCCCCGTCCATGGTCATGGTCAGGGGCAGCACCTCCAGCTCCAGCTCACGGGCCATCTGGTCGGTGAGGTCGCAGCAGCTGTCGGTCATGATGATGTAATCCTGCATGGGTAGCTCCTCCTTTGAGTGGTTGGTGAAACGGGGCAGCGCCCCGGATGGGATGATGGGATGAATCTAATATATCATATCAGGATAGCTGAAAAAAGCACCGGGATAGAATTTACAATTTGTTCATAAATTCACTTTCCCACGCAGAAGCGGGAGAAGATGGTCTGCACCAGATCTTCTCGGATGCGCTTACCGTTCAGCTCTCCCAGCGCCTCCAGTGCCGCCTCGGCGTCGTTGAGAACGGCGTCGGGGGTCATGCCGTCCTCCAGCGCCCTGCGGGCGGAGCGGACAGCCTCCAGACTGCGGGCCACGGCGTCGGCCTGCCGGGCGTTGGTGAGAAGCTCTCCCTGAGCCTGCTTTCCGGCGGGGTACAGGGCCTCCACGGCCCGGCACAGGGCATCTACGCCCTCTCCCGTGGCGGCGGACAGGGGATAGAGCTGCCCGAAGCGCTGCGACAGCGCCGCCGGTTCCACCCCGGCGGGGAGGTCCGTCTTGTTGACGATGACCAGCTGCCGGGGAACGGCGGCAGCGGTGGCGATGGCGTCCTCGTCCTCCACCGTCAGGGGCCGGGAGCCGTCCAGCACCAGCAGGGCGGAGTCGGAGAGAATGGGGAAGTGGAGAACCATCTGGTCCACCTCGGCGTCGCAGTTGCCCCGGACGCACAGCAACTCATCCGCCATGTCGTTGAGCAGCTTGGCCACGGCGGGCGGCTCATAGCCCTCCGGCAGCGGGTTTCGTGGGCCGTGGTACAGCAGGTCTCCCAGCAGCACCAGCCGCTGGCAGCCGGTATCCCGATAGAGCTCCAGCAGCCGCCGGGTGTAGGCGGCGGAGCCGTGGAGGTCGGAGGCGATCATCAGTTTCATGAGAAAAACTCCTTTCGGTGGAGAATATGTCTCATTCTACCAGCCTTGGAGGAGAAGGGCAAGCTTTTTCTGCCCCTTACGCCCGTTCCCGCCGCACAAGACCCAGCAGCAGGCTCACTGCCAGCATCACCGCCGCCACACTGACCCAGCAGAAGCCCATATCGTACAGGGGCAGCTTCCGGCAAAGCTCCGTCACAGCGCCCAGCGACAGCTGTGCGGCATCCAACGCATAGATGACGCTGACGGTTCCGGTGCCTGCCACCACCAGAGAGTAGACCCAACGATTCTTGACCCACAGGCTGTGGGTCAGCCCCAGCAGGATCAGCACAATGGCCACGGGGTAGATGGCGTTGAGAATGGGGATGGAGATGCTGAGAATGGCGTTCAGTCCCAGATTGCACACCAAAAAGGAGAAGCCCGTCATCACCAGCACCCACTGGCGGTAGGAGAGCTTTCCGAAAAGGGTGGAGAAATACTGGGAGATGGAGTTGATAAGCCCCACGCAGGTGGTGAGACAGGCCAGCGTGAAGATGGCCGCCAGCAGCACGGCTCCCGGCGCACCGAACAGTTGGTAGACGATGCACCGCAGGGTCCATGCGCCGTTTTCCTGAATGGCATAGACTCCGGAGCTGCACATCCCCATGTAGGACAGCATGGCATACACCAGCGCCAGAATGGTCCCGGCGAAGATACCTGCCAGAACGGTGTGGCGCATCCGATCGCGCTTTTCCGTCATGCCGAAGGAACCCAGCGTGGTAGCAATGACCAACCCGAAGTTCAGGGCGGCGATGGTGTCCATGGTCTGATAGCCCTCGGAAAAGCCCTTCAGGAAGGGGGCGGCGTCATAGGCCGTCTGGGCCGGGGCCACGTTCACCTCTCCCCGGAACAGAAAGCAAACGAACAGAAATACCAGCAGCACCAGCAGACTGGGGGTCAGGAAGTGGCCGATGCGGTTCACCAGCTTCCCCGGTGTCATACACAGCCATAGGGCCACCAGAAAGAACACCAGCGAGTACACCAGCATCCACACGGTGGTATTGGCGCCCTCCGGCAGATAGGGGGCCACCGCCATCTCGAAGGGAACAGAGGCGGCACGGGGGATGCCAAGACCGGGCCCGATGGAGAGATAGATCAGCAGGGTGAAGACGATGGCGAAGCGCTTGCCCACCTGTTGCCCCAACCGGTCCAGCCCGTCGAAGCGGGCTACCACTACCACACCCAGCACCGGCAGCACCACCGCCGTGGCCAGAAAGCCCAGCATGGCCACCGGGGTATGGCTTCCGGCGTTCTGCCCCAGAAAAGGCGGGAAGATGAGGTTCCCCGCTCCGAAGAACAGGGAAAACAGCATAAAGCTCACCAGCAGCATTTTGTTCCTACTCAGTTTCATGTCGATACTCCTTGTTTTTTTCAAAATTTCCGCAAAAAAAGACCCGTCCCAAATTTCTTTGAGACGAGTCTTGCTATACAATACCCGCGGTACCACTCAAATTGCACGACGAAAAACGTCCTGCCACTTCAGGCTCTATCAAGCCCTATGCACTCACGTAGCCTGCACGGAGTCTCCTACTGACAGATGTGTTGGGGGACTCAGCTCGGAAGGGATAAGAGTTCTGGCGCTGTCCGCCGGGCTTCCACCGTCCCCGGCTCTCTATGCGACGTGCTGCCAGCTCCGTCTTCGTCATCGCTTTTGATGTTCACTTGTCACGGATATCATACCATCCCATAAAGAACTTGTCAAGAGGGAAAATCTCACGCCGACGCATCGTCCTTCACCGGCTCCTCGCCGTGAAGCTCCCGCCGGATGGCCCGGAAGCGCTGGGGAACCTCCTCCTCCGCCATGCGGATGGGGACGTCCGTGGTGCCGGCGGCCTGCGCCGTCTCGTAAAACCAGCACTTGTATTCCACCGTCTCCAGCGTGTGCTGCATCTCCCGGATCTGATCCAGCAGAACCTGCCGCTGGTGGTGGAACATCTGCAGTCGGGTGTCGATGGTGTCGTCTCCCTGCATGGCCAGCTGGATGTATTGCCGGATGTCACGGATGGACATTCCGGCCTTTTTCATGCACCCGATGACCTGCAGCCACTCGAAGTCCGACTCCCGGAACAGACGGATTCCGCCGGAGGAGCGCTCCACAAAGGGCAGCAGCCCCTCCTTGTCATAGTAGCGCAGTGTGGATGCCGGGATATCCAGCAGCTTTGCCATTTCACCCACGGTATAGACCATTTTCCAATTCCTCCGAAAAAATTTTGCAAAACCCCTTGACTTAAAGTGTACTTTCAGTTTTAGAGTATAGATAAGCTTTAAGAGCATCATACAGCGCAGAAGTGCTGCTGTCAAGGCCGCGCTTCTCGGAGCCGGTCAGCGACGAAGCATACAGCAAACTGTAAGGAGGAGAGCCATATGGCAGTCAAACAGACGGCGGGGCGGGACGCCCTGGGGGAGTTCGCCCCGAAATTCGCAGAGCTCAATGACGATGTCCTGTTCGGTCAGGTATGGAGTCGAGAGGACAAGCTATGGTGGTGTATTTCTCCGCCACCGGCAGCACCAAGGCTGTGGCGGGATACATCGCCGAGACACTGGGAGCCGATACCTTTGAGCTGACACCACAGGAGCCCTATCTGGCGGCGGATCTGGACTACAACAACAGCGAGAGCCGTGTCTGCCAGGAGCACGCTGACCCCGCCCTGCAGGATGTGGCCCTCGCCTCTACAGCTGTGGAGAGCTGGGAACAATACAGCATGGTGTTCGTGGGCTATCCCATCTGGTGGGGCGGCAGCGCATGGCCTGTCAACGGATTTGTGAAGGCAAATAACTTCACAGGGAAGACGGTGATCCCCTTCTGTACCTCCGCCTCCTCCGCCCTCGGCCAGAGCGGGGAGACGCTGGCTCAGCTGGCCGGCACCGGCGACTGGCAGGAGGGCCAGCGCTTCGGCAGCAGCGCCGCCCGGAGCGACGTGGCGGACTGGCTGACGGGGCTGGGCTTCACTGTCCGATAAGCACCCATTTCCGGGAAAAGTGCCTTGCATCCGCCGCCCTCGGCTGATACAATGGGGGAAGAGCGGGATGTCCCGCCGCCCGGAGCGATCCCGGAGAAATGTTGAAAGGAGCATACACATGAGCAAAATTCTGGTTGCCTATTTTTCTGCCAGCGGCGAAACGGCCCGTCTGGCCAAGACGCTGGCGGGTGTCATCGGCGGCGATCTCTTCGAAATTCGTCCCCAGACGGCCTACACCGCTGCCGATCTGGACTGGAACAACGCCAAAAGCCGCAGCAGCGTGGAGATGAACGACCCCAAGAGCCGCCCGGCCATGGCGGAGACCCCTTGGTTGGCGGGTTATGACACGGTGTTCGTGGGCTTTCCCATCTGGTGGTATCAGGCGCCCCGCATCATCCAGACCTTTCTGGAGAGCGCCGATTTCTCCGGAAAGACCGTGATTCCCTTCGCTACCTCCGGCGGCAGCGGCATGGGCAAGACCATGGAGCTCCTGCGATCCTCCTGCGCCCCCGATACCCGCTGGAACGAGGGCAAGCGCCTGTCCAGTCATGCCTCCGCACAGGAGGTCTCTGCGTGGACAAAGAGCCTGTCCCTGTAAAGTAGTTTCCCTTGAAAGCCTATCCGCCTGAGCAGATGGGCTTTTTTCTTACCCGTCGTTGACGGAACCGGCAAAACACGGTACAATAGCTTTATCTAATCATGTGAAAGGAGCCCGCCGCCATGGAACACACCAACCGCACCATCCGCCCCTTGACCCAGCAGGATCTGGAGGCCTATCTGGACATCTACCTCAACGCCTACCCGGCCTATAAAACGCTGGACGAAGCGTGCCGGGAGCACTACCGGGAGAAGCACCGTCTGGAGCTGCGGGAGGACCGTCAGGTGCAGACGGTGGGCCTGTTTGAAGGGGACGTACTCATTGCCACCATGAAGCTGATCCTCTTTTCCATGAACTGCTTCGGCCGGATGCAGACGGCCTGCGGCCTGATGGCGCTGGAGGTACACCCCCTCCATAAAAAGCAAGGGGCGGCGCTGGAGATGATCCGCTACTTCGAGGACTACGCCCGCCGCCACGGCGCTCTGCTGACGCTGCTGCTGCCCTTCCAGATCTCCTTTTACCGCCGCATGGGCTATGGCTTTGCGGGGAAGCTCTACGAGTACCACCTGCCCACCGCCGTGCTGCCCAAGCCCGAGGGGGAGGCCCGCCGCCATCTGCGCCTGCTGCAGCCGGAGGACTTTGACCGGGTGCTGGCCTGTCACAGCCGCTTCGCCGCCCAGAACCACGGCATGGTGGAGAAGTTCGAGGAGGAGGTCCGGGCCGCCCGCACGGATATTCAGGTGCGCCGCATCGGCTATTGCGCCGAGGACGGGACGCTGCGGGGCTATGTGGCCTATCGCTTTGAGAGCGCCAGCGACACCAACTACACCCGCAACCGCCTGTCGGTGGAGGAGCTGGTGTACGACGACGGCGCTGTCCTCCGGGCGCTGCTGGGAGCGCTGAAGCTGCAGGAGGATCTGGCCCAGACGGTGCTCCTCCGCACCGGAGAGGAGGACTTCCACCACCTGCTGGAGGACCCGCAGGACGTCTCCGGCAACTACATCGACTACGGCTTCCTGCAAACCAACGTCTCCGCCATCGGCACCATGTTCAAGCTTCTGGACCCGGCGGCCTTCGTGACCGCCACCGCCTATCGCACCCTCCCGCAGGGGACGCTGACAGCGGCCTTCTGCTACCGTGATGAGCTGGCCCACCGGGACTGCCGCACGGTGCTGCGCTTCGCCGGCGGCCGCTGGTCCGCCCTCCCGGAGGAAGCACCCGCCGAGGTAACGGTGACGTGCCGGCAGGGGGATCTGGCGTCCCTGCTGATGGCCTCCTGCGGATTGGAGGGCATGGTGCGGCTGGGAGCCGTCGCTGTCACCGGCCCTTGGCAGCAGCTGGCGCAGCTTCTTCACTACGGCCAGAAGCCGTGGCTGAACTCCGACTATTGATCCCTCCGTTTAGTTTACTCAGCCGTCTGGCTCACCCCGCCGGTTGACGAAAAAGAGAGTGTGTTCCATCCGGAACACACTCTCTTTTCGTATCGGGTATCATTACACGGAGAACAGGATGTCTGCATAGGTGGGATAGGGCCAGTAGTCGGCCCCCACCAGCGGCTCCATGCGGTCGATGATGCTCCGCATCTCCTCCAGCCGGGAGGCCACCTGATCCCGGTAGTACCGGGCGGCGTCGATGCCGGCATCGGCGGCGGGAGCGGCCTCCAGCGCCCGGCTCATAGCCTGGCAGGCGTCCAGCAGGTCGCCGCTGAGGGCGTCCAGCTGCGTCACCAGATAGCTCTCCACCCGGCAGGAGGTGGTCATCTCCGCCTGCCGCTTCCTCACAACGCCCTTGGCCAGATCGCCGGTGTAGCGGGTGACGGCGGGCAGGATGCCCCGCAGGGTCATATCCCGCAGGGTAGCGGCCTCAATGGCCGTGACCTTGCAGTAATTTTCCAGATGGATCTCATACCGGGCGTGCATCTCCTCCGGCGTCAGGATGCCGAAGCGGGAAAACAGCGCCACATTCTTCTCGTCGATGTAGGCGGGCATACAGTCCACGGTGTCCCGCAGATTGCTCAGCCCCCGGCGCTTGGCCTCCTGTACCCAGTCGTCGTCGTAGCCGTTACCGTCGAAGATAATGCGCTGGTGATCCCGGAAGGTATCCCGCAGCAGCTCCTGCAGGGCCTGATGGAAGCTCTCCGCCTTCTCCAGCCGGTCGGCAAACTGCTTCAGCTCGTCGGCCATGATGGTGTTGAGCACCACATTGGGGCTGGCGATGGACTGGGAGGAGCCCAACATCCGGAACTCGAACTTGTTACCGGTAAAGGCCAGCGGGGAGGTGCGGTTGCGGTCGGTGGTATCCTGCGGCAGCTCCGGCAGGGTGTCCACGCCGATCTCCAGCTTCTTCTTGGTGATGTCCACATAGGCCGTGCCGTCGATGATGGAGCGGAGGATGGCCGTCAGCTCGTCGCCAAGGAAGATAGACACAATGGCGGGAGGCGCCTCGTTGCCGCCCAGTCGGTGGTCGTTGCCGGGATAGGACACGCAGCAGCGCAGCATCTCCTGATACTCGTCCACGCCCTTGATGAAGGCCGCCAGAAACAGCAGAAACTGTGCGTTCTGACTGGGGGTACGACCGGGCTTGAGGAGGTTCTCACCGGTATCCGTGGCCAGCGACCAGTTGTCGTGCTTACCGCTGCCGTTGACCCCGGCAAAGGGCTTTTCGTGGAGCAGGCACACCAGATCGTGGCGATCGGCCACCTTCTTCAGAAACTCCATGGTCAGCTGATTGTGGTCGCAGGCGCTGTTGGCGTCGGAGTACACCGGGGCGATCTCATGCTGAGCGGGCGCCACCTCATTGTGCTCCGTCTTGGCCAGCACGCCCACCTGCCACAGCTCCTGATCCAGCTCGTGCATGAAGGCCGCCACACGGGGCTTGATGGCACCGTAGTAGTGGTCGTCCAGCTCCTGCCCCTTGGGAGGCTTGGCACCGAACAGCGTGCGGCCGCAGAGCATCAGATCCTCCCGGCGGCGATACATGGCCTTGTCGATGAGGAAGTATTCCTGTTCCGGCCCCACCTGAGCGGTGACATGCTGCACCGTGGTGTTGCCGAACAGCCGCAGGATGCGAACGGCCTGCGTATCCAGCTGCTTCATGGAGCGCAGAAGGGGCGTCTTTTTATCCAGCGTCTCGCCGCCGTAGGAGCAGAAGATGGTGGGGATATACAGAGTCTGATCCTTGATGAAGGCATAGGACGTGGGATCCCACGCCGTATAACCACGGGCCTCGAAGGTGGCCCGCAGACCGCCGGAGGGGAAGCTGGAGGCGTCCGCCTCACCCTGCGACAGTTCCTTGCCGGACAGCTCCATCAAAATGGTGCCGGGGAGGTTGGGGGCGATGAAGCTGTCGTGCTTCTCGGCGGTAAAGCCCGTCATGGGCTGGAACCAGTGGGTGTAGTGGGTAGCGCCCTTTTCGATGGCCCAGTCCTTCATGGCGGCGGCGATCTCGTCGGCGATGGAGCGATCCAGAGAAGTTCCTTGGATCAGGCACTGCTGCCATGCGTCATAGACCCGTTCCGGCAGACGCTGTCGCATCTGAGCCTGGCTGAATACCATGCTGCCAAAAAGCTCCGGGATGCTTCGTACATTCTTCTCGTTCATGTGATGCTCCTTTCGCCGCACGCTGCGGCACTAAAGTTTTTACAGAAACAGCTTCAAAAGCTGCGGTGTCACATAGGCCTCTATCACCGCCGCTGCCATCAGCAGGGGGATGATGTGCATGACGAACAGGCGCAGCAGATCCTTCATCAGGGGACCCATAACGCCCTTTTCGTTGTGCCGGACGTAGTCTGTGACCTTGCGGCAGAGATAGATGCCGCTGCTGAGGGCCAGGATCAGGGCCGGCAACTCGAAAATGCCGTGGGGGACGATGCCCGCAAAATACGAGATGCCGTTGTTGACATACACCCCGGCAAACAGCCCCAGCAGCAGGGAGTTGATGCCGATGGACAGGGCCGGGAGATAGATAAAGGGGATAAAGCCGTAGGCGATGCTGAACACCGTCGCCCGGACGTTGTTGCCGAACAGCGCCAGCACATCCACCCGGCCGGTGGTGTCCATGATGCCCAGCTCCGCCATCTGCTGGGCGAACTGCAGGAACAGCTGGTCGGCCAGCTTCGGCAGCAGCAGGCTGCCGGCAAAGCCCAGCAGGATCAGTGCGCCGAAGGCGATGGCGGTGATGCGGAGGGAGTAGCGGTACTCCGTGCGGTAAAATCCGTGCAGCCGGGTGCGCTGCTGTTCCAGCCAGTCCATCATGCCCCCAGCATGGCGAGACCGGCGTTCAGGCGGCGCAGCGTCTCATCTTTTCCCAGAATGCGGCAGATCTCCACGGCTCCGCCGGGGGTCACCAGCTTACCGGCGGCGGCGATGCGGACAGGCCACATGAGGGTGGCGTTCTTCACCTCCAGCCGCTGCGCCAGATCAACCAGTGCGTCGTGAATGGCCTCGTCCGTCCACTCCGTCAGGCCCTCCAGCACGGGGATGACCGCCTCCAGCATGGCACGGGAGACGTCGGGGTTGGTCTTGGATTTCTTATTGGTATAGTAGTCCACGGGATACTCCGGCAGGGCATCGAAGAAGTCCACCTTCTCCGGGATGTCCGTGAGCTTCTCGCACCGGGCCTGCAAAAGAGCGGCGATGGCGGCGGTGTCAAACCGGGGGTCTGTCACCGTCTGGCGGATGTAGGGCTCGGCGGCCTGGGCGAAGGCCTCCGGGGCCATGCTCCGCAGATAGACGGCGTTGAAGTGATCCAGCTTCTGCCGGTCGAAAATGGCGGGAGACTTGGAGATGCCCGTCATGTCAAAGGCCTTTACCAGCTCCGGCAGGGTGAACAGCTCCTGTTCCGCCAACTCCCCCTTGGGGCTCCAGCCCAGCAGGGCCACATAGTTGAGGATGGCCTCGGTGAGATAGCCCTCCGCCTTCAGATCCTCATAGGAGGGATCGCCGTGGCGCTTGGACATCTTGTTCTGAGCGTCCCGCATGACGGGGGAGCAGTGAACATAGGTGGGGACCTCCCAGCCGAATGCCTCGTACAGCAGGTTATACTTTGGGGCGGAGGCCAGATACTCGCTGCCCCGCACCACATGGGTGATGCCCATCAGGTGGTCGTCGATGACGTTGGCGAAGTTATAGGTGGGCAGACCGTCCCGCTTCAGCAGCACCTGATCGTCCAGCGTGCTGTTGTCCACGGTGATGTCCCCGAAAATGGCGTCGTGGAAGGTGGTGGTTCCGGCGGGGATACGCTGGCGGATGACGTAGGGCAGACCTGCCTCCAGCTTTTCCTGCACCTGCTGGGCCGTCAACTCCCGGCAGGGATCGGCGGCCCGGTCAAATTCCCCGGAATCCTCCTCAGACTCCGTCTTTTCGCAGAAGCAGTAGTAGGCGCCGCCCTTTTCCACCAGCAGCCGGGCGTACTTTCCGTAGGTGTCCCGGCGCTGGGACTGGATATAGGGGGCCACGGGGCCGCCTACGTCCGGGCCCTCGTC
>ERZ772902.1357-NODE-1357-length-18620-cov-10.567196_pt1 | contig 18620 bp, 15 predicted proteins | sample MGYA00511470_ERZ772902 | MGnify/ENA primary metagenome ERZ772902 (study PRJEB29015, sample SAMEA2737717) | human gut metagenome | biome: human gut; feature: human-associated habitat; material: faeces | place: China | collected 2012 ... | reverse complement strand
CCCGCGGTCTCAACCTTGGCAAGGTTGCGCTTTACCAACTAAGCTATGTCCGCAATGTCACCTTGACAGGCAACAGGGGAATACATTACCCGACCGCCTGTACAAACGGGACAAAAATCGCGACACGCCTGAAATTCCGCGGAATCGGTCACCGCTCTTTGTTGCTGATGAGCAGCCCCCCTCCAATGGTATTCACGAACAGCAGGTTGCACACACCGAACGCCACGGTGTTGGCCCGTGTGCCCTTGTAGATGCCCCAACTCATCACCGTCATCGGGCTCATCCATGCCAGCGGGAGCAACGTCCATCCCAACGCGACCATCGAGATGATGTTGAGGATGAATGCAGCGAGACGTAGGTTGCGGTCGCCATTCGTCATCGGGTACGCGCCCGGCGAATACGGTTGCCGTCCGGCGTCACCTGCTGCGCCGGCGCGAAATCACCGGTCCATTCCTCGCCATCCCACCAACGCATCAGCGAGGGATCGCCCGATGGGTCCGGATACCAGCCCGGCGGCATGTTCATGATTGCTCCCGTCCGGCTCGGGCCGCTTCGCTCCGGCTCATGCCGCTCGCCTGTATCTCGCCCGCGCCTCGCCTATTCCGCCCGTCACCTTCATCGGCCACGAATCACCGCGCCGCGCCACCGAAGGCGCGATACTGGCAAACCTGCCTCCATCGTACAGCCCCGGCCACGCGCGACGCACATAATGCGACATCATCGCGCCGCATGCTCGCTCCCCCCGCCCGCCTCCTCCCCCCCGAATGCCGCCTGTCGCGCGGTTTTTGTACCGCGCTGAGAGTATTCAAGAGAGTATGACAGTAAATTCCTCGACCATGGTCAAAGAGTTCACCAATCCGCTGAAGGAACCGATCGACGACGATATCAACCTGTTTGATTTCCTTGACCGCCGCGCCCAGCGCGACCCGGACGGCTCGACCGTCGAATACAAGGCGGACGGCGGCTGGAAGTCGTTCTCCGCGACGCAGTTCCGCGACCTGGTGATCGCCCTGGGCAAGGGTCTGATCGGCTTGGGTGTGAAGAAGGGCGACGCCGTGTCAATCGTGTCGCGTACGCGCTGGGAATGGACCGCGCTCGACATGGCCATCATGGCGGTCGGGGCGCTCACCGTCCCGGTCTACGAGACGAATTCCGACGCTCAGGTGAGCTGGATCTTCAACGATTCGCAGGCCACGATCGCGTTCGCCGAGGACGACGGGCAGCGCGACAAGATCGAATCCATCCACGATGAGGTGCAGTCGCTGCGCAAGGTGTTCGTGATCGAGGCCGGCGCGCTCGAAGCCTTGCAGGCGTATGGCAAGGAAGTGAGCGACGAGGAGTTCTGGGCGCGCAAGAACGACGCCCACGGCGACGACCTCGCGACGATCGTCTACACGTCCGGCTCCACCGGCACCCCCAAGGGCGTGGAGCTGTCGCACCGCAATCTGGCGTTCCTGTGCCTGTCGGCCATGCAGTACATGCCCCGCGCCTGCGCGTGGCCCGACCGCCGTCTGCTGCTGTTCCTGCCGCTGAGCCACGTGTTCGCGCGGTTCATGGAGCTGCTGAGCTTCTGCGGCACGCTGACGTTGGGACTGAGTTCCGATATGAAGACGATCGTCAAGGATTTCGAGTCGTTCGGCCCGACGCTGCTGCTGGCGGTGCCTCGCGTGTTCGAGAAGGTGTATAACGCAGCGTCGCAGCGCGCCGGCAAGGGCATCGCCGGCAAGATGTTCCTGCGTGCGGCGGACGTGGCGCGGGATTGGTCGAAGGCCGAGCAGGCCGGCGAGAAACTGCCGTGGCGGGGGCGCCTCGCCCACGGGTTCTACGAGTTGGTGGTGTACAAGAAGATCCGCACGATTTTCGGCCCGAACGCCGACTTCGCCATCACCGGCGGCGCCCCGATGGATGCCAACCTTTCGCACTTCTTCAACGGCATCGGCATGCCGCTGCTTGAGGGCTACGGCATGACGGAGACCTGCGGGCCGGTGTGCGTGAGCCTGCCGGAGAACAATCGGATCGGCACGATCGGCATGCCGATGAGCGGCGTCACCGCGGGTATCGCGGACGACGGCGAACTGTGCGTACGCGGCCATCTGGTCTGCCGCGGATACCACAACCATCCCGATGTGACCGCCGAGCAGATCGTCGACGGCTGGCTGCATACCGGCGATCTGGGCGACATCGACGAGGACGGCTTCATTTCGATCACCGGCCGCAAGAAGGATCTGATCATCACCGCCGGCGGCAAGAACGTCTCCCCCGGCCTGTTGGAGGCCGCCGTGATGACATCGCCGGTTGTGAACCAGTGCCTGGTCATCGGCGACCGGAAGCCGTTCGTGGCCGCGCTGGTCACGTTGGATCTCGCCGATGCGAACGCGTGGCTGAAATCGCAGGGCGCTCAGGAGGAGTCCGACCTGGCGTCGCTGGCCCGCAATCCGATCGTGCACACCGAAGTCGAGCGTGCGGTGAATCAGGCCAATGAGGGCGTGTCTCGCGCCGAGTCGATCCGCAAGTTCGAGATTCTGCCCGACGAGTTCACACAAGACAACGGCATGCTGACGGCCAGCCTGAAGACCCGCCGCGCGCAGATCGTCGCGCACTACCGAGAACTGATCGACACTGTGATCTACGTGCCGAAGAAGAAGTAGGCTCACCCGGCCTGCAGTCGCCACGTTGTTTCCTGTTCGCTTGTTCCAGTGTTCGCGCATGCGGTTGCTGTTGGCTGCTCCCGCTTTGCGGTTGCAGCTCACGTGTTCGGGTCCGTTGTATCTGTCGCGCCGGTCGTTATGTCCGAGGTCCCATGCTTGGCCGCGGGTGACGGGCAGGTGGCAGCGGGTGTATGAGCATCTGCGTAGTGCCATTTGTTGTTCGCCTAGTCCTGCGGTCGTTAAGATTCACTGCGTGTCGCGTGTTCTCGGGTTGCATATCTCTCGGCGTCAAGCAGGTCGCCGAACGCCTCGGCATAACCAGCGGCGGCCTGCTCAACCTCAAGCTCCCCGAACCCGACGCCATGATAGGCCGCACGCGCGGCTGGCTCCCGGAGACGATAGACGGATGGAACACGAAGCGTCCCGGTCGGGGCGTCGGCGGAGGCAGACCCCGAAAAAACAAGTGACTGGCATACGCGGTTGGCTTCGAACCAACGACCTGCGGTTTTGGAGACCGCCGCTCTACGTCTGGTGCGCACCAAGCGGTATATGCGGCGTTCGGCACGCCTGCCGCGGCAACCGAAATCGTCTGTGCATCAACACTAACAACCGTTCGCGCGGTTCGCTAGAGGTCGTGAGGATTTTACGCCTTTCGCGCTCTTCCCGGGCATGCCGGCCGCGCTTGGGCCGTGCAGCCGGCTTGGAATCCAGTCGGCACAGGGTATCCGCAGGGGAAGCTGCGATGCGTTTGCGCCGGCTGCTTTCACGCATCGGCATGACTCATTTCGCTCGCGACGCGCCGGCCGGGTACGGCGCGGATGCCGAATTACCGGCATCGCCGCGGCATCCGCAGGCGCGTTGACGCTGGCCACGTCGGCGTTCATGTTCCGATTTGTCCTTGACACGCAGGCGCCGCTTTCGATGATGAAACTGGTCAGGGCCGGTAAGGTTCCCGGCGCCAAGCTGGAGGGCGTGCGCCGTGATGCAGCCGAGGAGGCAAGGGCCGCATTGGTCGACGGTCGACCGATTCGTCAGCGATGCGCTGGCCGGATGAGCCGTAAAGCCCGACTGGCTGGGCCATTTACGGGCTGTGGAGGGCGAACAGAACGCGAAATTACGGGGTGAAATAGCCGAAATCCGCAATTCCCCGTGTGAAATCGCCGTTTTTCGAGCTCAAAACGGCGATTTCGCACGGGGAATTGCCCAGAACGGCTATTTCAACCCGTAATTTGACGAGGATGATGGGGGCAGATAGGGGGGGGGCAGCGATTGCGGTTGGACGCGATTGCGGTTGGACGCGGCTCATGGCTTACATTGTGGTCGCATCACTGCCGTCGGAGCTGTACGAGGAACCGGAACCGCTGGAGCTGCTGCCGGAGCCACTGGAACCACTGCCGAGCTGGCTGTCCGACTCCCCTGAGCCACCATACTGCTGAGACTGTCCATTGCCGAATTGGCCTCCGCTGGGCGGCTGTCCCATGCCTCCGGGCATCTGCTGGCTGCTGCCTGTGCCATCTTCGTCGTCGGTCAGCGCGTTCACCGCGAGCGCTCCACCGACGCCGCCCACGAGGCCGCAGACCAGAGACACCACGGCGAGCAATGCCCACGTCTTACCGCTCAACGCGTGTTCGCCGCCCTTCGAGCCTTTCGGTGTCGGGACCTGACCGCCCATTGATCCAGGCACCGGCCCCCGGCCGTTCCAATCCTCATACAACGGCATTCGGCCGCCCTGCGCGTTCGCATCTGGTGTATTCGCGCCCTGCATATTCGCGTCCTGCGCGTTCATGTTCTGGCCACTCACCGCTTGCATATTCCCCGGCTGCGGATTCATTGCCTGCGTCGGCGCATTCTGCGCGTACCACGCCGCACGCGATCCCTCGCCGTAGCTCCCCGGCATCGGACCGTTCGGCGCATAGCCGGAACTGCCCGGAGCTGCCGCGAGCCTATACCCAGCCGAGCCGTATCCGGCGGTTCCGCATCCAGCAGCCCCGGCCCCGGCAGCCCATTCGGCGTCTCCCAGACCAGCCGCACGATTCCCCGCATACTCGTCTGTACCGCCGTTGTCTGCCGCAGCCCGGCCACCATCGGCCCGACCAGCCGCGGAACCGGGCTCCACGCCCCAGCCGCCCGCCGAACCGTTAGCCACAGCGGCGTCATTCACAGCCGCTTGACGCTGCTCCGAACCGGTGAAGTTCGCCGCCGCCTCGATAGCGACGCCCTCGATGGCACCATCCGCGCCGTTGCCGCTCTCGCCGCCATTCGCATTGTTGACATTGTTGCTGTTGTTGCTGGTCATGATGACTCCTTTGAAAACTGACTGATGAAGTGATTGCTGATGTTGATGTCTGGCACGCCGCCATGGTTATGCCATCGTCCACGCTGTCGATGTGCCGAACCGGCTGTCGAACTCGCTGCGGTCGATGGTGTCGCTCGACAGCTCCGTGTCGCTCCCGGCCGAGACCGAGGTCGAATACGAGCCGGTCACCGTGACGGTCACGTCGCCGCTGCCGGAGACCACGGTCTTGCCGTTCGCCACGATGGTGACGGTGTTGCCGTCGCCGCCGGAAGCGACGTTGAGCGCGGAAATGGTCGTATCCTTCGTCACCACCCACGTGGACGTGCCGTCGACATTCACAGTGATGGGGGCGTCGCTCGCCGTGCCCGTGCCGGAGCCGGCCGCCGCGTTGTCCGTGAGCGTCGCCGCGTCGGTGTCGAAATCAAGCTCAGTGTTCTGCAGCACCACATCGGCGGTCGTGTTGGTGAAGTAGAACATCGACCCTGATCCGATGGCGGAGCTGAGTGTGGAATCGACCGACTGGAACGTGGCGTGCTCGCCGGTGCTGCCTTCCGCATCGCCCGAGGTGGACTGGTAGATGATGGTGCCATTGGCGATCGGGTCGGATGCGGTTTTGCCGGTGACCGTGCTTTCCAACGTCGAATCCTTGATCAGGATCGTATTGAGGCCTTCCATGCCGGCGATCTGGCTGCCGGATGAGGTTCCGGAGACGTTGTTCACCTGAATGTCGCCGGTGGAATACAGCAGCAGGGAGCCGGAGCCGGCGGTGCTCAGCGTCGCATCGGCGAGAGAGATCGATCCGCCGCCTCGATCGGTGGCGACGATGGCGCTGTGGCCGCCCTGCGTGTCCGCGGTGATCTTGTTCGCCGATATCGTGCCGCCGTAGGTCGCGTCCAGCACGCGTGAATTGTCGGCCATGGTCTCAATCGATGTGTCGTTGACGAGCGCCGTTCCGGAATCGGTGGCGAAGACGCCGTTCGACCCGGAGCTGGAGGCGGTGATGTCGGTACCGTCGATGACGGCGGTGGAGTCTTCGCCGACGGTGAGCGACACCGAGTTGGTGCCGGAATAGTCGTATTGCATGGTGTTGGCGCAGCCACCGAAGTTGCCGTTCGGCGGCTGCATGGTTGAGGCGGAGCCAGCGGAACCGGCCGAGAGATGCCGAATCAGCACCATGCCGCCGGGGCTCGCGCACAGACCACCCGTGAGGGCGACCATCCGCCTCGTCGCGATTACCGGCGGTCGACGCCGCCGCGAGCCGCCGGGGCTCGCATGGGGTTGCATGTCATGGGGTTTCATGGTCGTCGTCCTTTCCTTGGATTGACTCCATTGAACGACGGCTTTCCTAGCGGCCCCTGTGTCTGACGTTGAACCGTCCTGCAACCTTGCGGAACGGTTTTCGAATGTTTTCTGATGCTTTCTGGATGCTCTTAGACGGAACGCGCTCTCAAAACTCGCAGATACAGCCCCAGAATCGACATTTTGTTGCTGTATCTGCGAGTTTTGAGAGCGCGGTTTCGCCTACAATCCGTATTCCTCGCGCGCGAAGCGCTCCAGCACCGGAATCGACCGCTTCACCTTGTCGGTGTCGATGCAGTAGGCCATGCGGAAGTACCCGGACACGCCGAAGCTGTCGGACGGCACCAGGATCAGGTCGTATTCCTTGGCCTTCATGCAGAAGGCGTTCGCGTCGGCTTCCAGCGCCTTCGGGAAGATGTAGAACGTTCCACCCGGGCGCACCACGTCGAAGCCGATCGAGGTCAGCGCATCGTACAGCAGGTTCATGTTCGTCTCGTACACGCTCAGGTCGCTGGTCTCGTCGATGATCTTCGCCACGGCGAGCTGCATGCTGGAGCTCGGGCAGTTGTGGCCGGTGCCGCGCGAGATCTGCCCGCACATCGACACGATGAGTTCGGCGTCGGTCGCCCGCGGGTTGACTGCCACGTAGCCGATGCGCTCGCCCGGCAGACTCAGCGACTTCGACCAGGAGTAGCAGGTCAGCGTGTTGTCGTAGAACTTGGCCGGGTACGGCTGCGTGCCGCCGTCGAACACGATCTCGCGGTAGGGTTCGTCGCTGATCAGGAAGATGTCGTGACCGTATTCGGCCTGCTTCGCCCGCAGGATACCCGCGAGCCGGTCGAGCGTTTCGGCCGAATACACCGCGCCGGAGGGATTGTTCGGCGTGTTGATGAGCACGACCGCCACCTCGGGGTTCAGCGCCGCCTCGAACGCCGCGAAGTTGATCTGGAAGCTCTCGATGTCGGCGGGCACGACGGTCAGCCGCGCGCCCGCGCCTTCGACATACGGATGGTATTCGGGGAAGTATGGCGCGAACGTGAGCACTTCGTCGCCGGGCTTGGTGACGGCCCGCAGCGCGTGGGCGAGCGCACCGGCGGCACCCGTCGTCGGGAAGATGTGGCCGGCCGTGTAATCCATGCCGAAACGCCGGTTGAGGCTTTCGGCGATGGTGCGGCACGCCTCCGGGTTGCCCAGCGACGGGCTGTATCCGTGGAGCGCGACCGGATCGGCGGTCTCGTACATGTCGATCATCGCCTTGGTGAAGCTGGACGGGCACGGCACGCTCGGGTTGCCCAGCGAATAGTCGAACACGTTGTCGTATCCGATTTCGGTGCCCCTTGCGGTCGCGTATTCACTCAGGGTTCGAATGACCGATTTGCCGCCGAGCATGGCTTTGTATGTTTCGTTGATCATGGCACAACCTCCCCGTTGGACTCTGGTTTCGTTTTTACCACCGACCACGCACAACAGGGCATGTCGCCGGTTGTTGTTGGGTTCGCGCGGGTTGGGAACCGGGTATATTGACGGGTAACCGGTCACCCGCCCGGCCCTTAGCGGCTCCGGACGACAAGCATAGCCCCGACGCGGCGGAAAGGAGGCGCACGACGCCCAACATCATCGATTATGCACGTTCCGAGACCCGCCCGTTCGGCGTCGACGCACCGTTCAACGCCGTCGACGCGCTGGTGCTGGCGTCGCTTGTCTATCAGGACATGCCGGCATGCGTGCGGACTCTGGCCGATGTCGAGGCACGATCCGGCACATTCCGCAGACGTCTGAGCAGCATCGACGTGCGCCATCCGGTGCGCTCGATTCGCCATTTGGCCGCCCCGGAGTTCGGCGACGCAACGCTGGCTTCGGTGTCGGAGGCGCTGACCCCCGATGATTTTCATGTGGAGAGCGGCCATAACGGCCTCGCCGACCCGCGCCTGACGCAGGAGCTGTACGCCGCCATCGGAGTCAATCCGCGCTTTGCCTGCGTTCGCGTGGACGCATCCGACGAGCATTTCAGCGAGGAACAGCAGATGCAGTTCGCCGCCGTGACCATGCTGCTGCCGGGCGGCACGCTGGCGGTGGCGTTCCGCGGCACGGACGACTCGTTCGTGGGTTGGAAAGAGGATTTCAACATGGCGTTTCGCTACCCGGTGCCCGCACAGCATGCGGCGTGTGAGTATGTGTGCGCCGTGGCACGCCTGTGGCGCGGACCGATGGTGCTGCTGGGGCATTCCAAGGGCGGCAATCTGGCCGTGTATGCGGCGATGAACGCGCCCGAGCCGGTGCAGCGGCGTGTCACGGCGGTGTATTCGCTGGACGGGCCGGGGTTCCCGTCGCAGATCGTCGGCAGCGATCCGTATCGGAGCATCATGCCCCTCATCGTGAAGATCGTACCGGACTCCTCGATTGTCGGCATGATTCTGGAGACGCCCGAGCCGATGCGGGTTGTACGCTCCGACCAGAAGGGCGTGATGCAGCATCTGACGTTCTCCTGGCAGGTCTCGGGCAATGATTTCGAATATCTGCCGCAGGTGTCGCCGAGTTCCCAGCTGTTCAACCGGTCGTTGAACGGCTGGCTGGAATCGTTGAGCACCGAGGACCGCGAGCGCGCGGTGGACGCCCTGTTCTCCGTGCTGCGGTCGAGCCATGCCGACAGCATTTCCGATCTCATGGCGGCCGGCCTGAAGGCCGTTCCCACGATGATCAACACGTTCGTGGGTCTGTCGGAGGCGGATCGCCGTCATCTGATCGAGGCGATGGGGCTGCTCATGGCCGCGGTCCGGTCCCGTTCCTCGCGGTAGCCGTCTCGTGCCCGAACTCTGTTTCGCCAACCGAGAAAAATGGACAGTTCGCCTATTTTCCGATCATCCGCCTCACAATCCGCCCTACAATAATCCATATCACACATATAGACATAGTGCCCAATAAACGATAGCCGCACGTCACGCAGGAAGGGAACCATCATGCCGCGCCCACGCAAGGATTCCGAGATACTCTCCGCGACCGAACGCCTCGAAAACGCGTTCTGGGAGCTGCTCGCAGACCACGAATACCGCAAGATCACCGTCACCGAAGTCGTACGCGAGGCGCATGTCAACCGCAACTCGTTCTACTACCATTACGCCAGCCTGCCGGAGCTGGCCGATTCGGCGATCATGCACGCCGTGGAGCACTCGACCGTGCAGGCGCCACGCGCCGACCTCAATCCCGACATCGAATGGAGGCGCCAATGCTCCCTGGTGATGAACGACCCAGTTCAGCGGCAGCGGCTCGACCGTCTGGCACTGCTCGCCGGCAGCCATAGCTCGCCCGAGCTCATCGAGTCGCTGAAGGACTTCGGCCGTCTGATGATCATCAACGACCTCCAGCTCGACGCCGACAACCTGGATCTGAAAACCGACCTGATGCTCGACTTCACCGTCGGCGGTATCCTCGCGGTGCTGCGGCGGTGGCCGGAGCTGAGCAAGAGACTCTCGGTCGACGACCTGCTCAACGAGGATGTCGCCGTGCTCGCCATGGGAGTGTACCTGTCGATGTCGAAGGAGAACATGCTTGCCTACTGGAGCCGCATTTTCAAAGGCGACATTCCAGGAGATTTCAAAACCGCCCACTAAAGTGGCTTGCAGAGCAGTCGCCGCCGCGGGGTGCGCGACGCGGACGCGACCCTGGAGGCGACATGGATCAGATACTGCAATGGTTCGAGGCGAACGCCGGGAAAATCATCTTCCTGCTGGTGGCGATCGTCGCCGCGCTGTTGATCACCAAGGGACTGGCACGGGTGATGCGCAAGGTGCTGGATCGGACGGACATGCCGAGCGCGTCGATATTCATCAACATCATGCGCGTGCTGGTGTGGATACTGGCCGCGTCCATCGTGCTGCAGCCGGTGTTCGGCATCAGCCCGACAACACTGATGACCGCGCTCGGCGTCGGCGGCATCGCCGTGTCGCTGGGTCTGAAAGACACCGTGGCGAACGTGATCTCGGGCTTCGGGCTGATGCTCGGCAAGGTGATACAGCCGGGCGATCTGGTGTCGGTTGCGGGGGCGACCGGCGTGGTCAAGGACATCACGTGGCGGCAGACGGTGGTGCGCGAGCGCAACGGCAACGAGATGGTCATACCCAATTCCGTGCTCAACACCGCGTCGCTGGAGAAGCTCACGCCGTCCAATGAAGGATGCGTGACGATGACGTTCACCGCGAAAGCCGGCAGCGACCCGGCGCACGTGACGGAGGCGGTGAAGCGCGCGGTGGCCACGGCCACCGTCGAATTCGCGCAACCCGGCAGTGAACCACTCGTCAAGCTCACCGGTTTTTCGCCGTACGGCATCGAGGTGCAGGCGCTGGCGTTCACGCGCGACGGCGTGTTCCTGTCCACCATGCGCGACGCCATGGCCCGCGCGATAGCTGGATGCGAGTTCGTGGAGCAGCGCGCCGCGGTCGGCGAATAGGGGTCGCGACGCGTTCGGACTTACGCGCGAATCCGGGCACCACAGCGCCTACACACGCACTATGCAGCGTCACGCTGTGCGGGTCACGTCACGCAGAGCGAACGCACAGAGTGACGCATACTCCAAAAACGTTGAAAAATAAGGCTTCTCACGAACCGTCACGCTGTGCGAGCGCGCGCCGCGTGACGAGACCCGCACAGCGTGACGCACTTATGACGCGATGAGGGGAGACCGGGTATTGAGCCCGGCCTCCCCTCATCGCGACTCGGCCATTATGCGGCCATCACCCGGCCATCACTTGTCTTCGGTGACGTCTTCGACCGTGACGTCGGCATCGGAACCGGCATCCGGATCCTCGGGCATGGTACCGAGTTCCAGATGCTCGCCACCGGTCTGGTCGACGAGCACGGTGTCGCCGTCGTGTACCTTGCCGGCGAGCAGCATGCGCGCCAGCTGGTCGCCGACCTCGGTCTGCACCAGACGGCGCAGCGGACGAGCGCCGTACGCCGGGCCATAGCCGGTGTTGGCGAGCCATTCGCGAGCCGCGTCGGTGACGTCGAGCTTGATGCGGCGATCCGTCAGACGCGAGGCCACCTGAGCGACCTGGATGTTGACGATGCCGCCCAGCTCCTCACGGGTCAGCGGATGGAACATCACGATCTCATCCAGACGGTTCAGGAACTCCGGCTTGAAGTTCATGTGCACCGCGTCCATCACGGCCTTCTTCTTGGCGTCCGCGTCCATGTCCTGGTTCACCAGGAACTGCGAGCCGAGGTTCGAGGTCATGATCAGGATCGTGTTCTTGAAGTCCACAGTCCGGCCTTGGCCGTCGGTCAGACGCCCGTCGTCCAGCACCTGCAGCAGCACGTCGAAGACTTCGGGGTTAGCCTTCTCGACTTCGTCGAACAGCACCACCGAGTACGGACGACGACGCACGGCCTCGGTCAGCTGGCCGCCTTCCTCATAGCCGATGTAGCCGGGCGCGGCGCCGATCAGACGGCTCACAGACGCCTTCTCCATGTACTCCGACATATCGATGCGGACCATGGCCTTCTCGTCGTCGAACAGGAAGTCGGCGAGCGCCTTGGCGAGCTCGGTCTTGCCCACACCGGTGGGGCCGAGGAACAGGAACGAGCCGGTCGGACGGTTCGGGTCGCTGATGCCGGCGCGCGAACGACGCACCGCGTCGCTCACCGCCGCGATCGCTTCCTTCTGGCCGATCACGCGCTTGCCGAGGTAGTCCTCCATGCTCAGCAGCTTCTCGTTCTCGCCCTGCATCAGGCGACCGACGGGGATGCCGGTCCACTCGGAGACGATGCCGGCCACCGAATCGGCGTCCACATGGTCGGGCACCATCGGCTCGGGCTTGGTCTCGCCCGTCGCGCCATCTTCCGCATCGGCCTTCTCGGCCGCGTCCAGCTGCTTCTGAATCGCCGGAATCTCGCCGTACAGGATCTTCGACGCCTCGGCCAGGTTGCCCTCACGGGTGAACTTGTCAGCCTCGACGCGCTTGGCGTCCAGCTGAGCGCGCAGGTCGCCGACCTTGTTGTGGCCGGCCTTCTCCGCATCCCAGCGGGCCTTGAGGCCGCTCAGCTTCTCGCGAGTGTTCGCGAGCTCGTTCTGCAGCTTCTCCAAGCGCTCCTTGCTGGCCGGATCCTCGGCCTTCTTGAGCTGCATCTCTTCCATCTCGTAGCGCGTGACCTTGCGCTGCAGCTCGTCGATCTCCTCCGGGGAGGAGTCGAGCTCCATGCGCAGGTGCGCGGCCGCCTCATCGACCAGATCGATGGCCTTGTCGGGCAGCTGACGGCCGGAAATATAGCGGTTCGAGAGCGTCGCGGCGGCGACCAGCGCGTCGTCGCCGATCGTCACCTTGTGGTGCGCCTCGTAACGCTGCTTCAGGCCACGCAGAATCGCGATCGTGTCCTCCACGCTCGGCTCGCCCACGAACACCTGCTGGAAACGACGCTCAAGCGCCGGGTCCTTCTCGATGTTCTCGCGGTACTCGTCCAGCGTGGTCGCGCCGATCAGGCGAAGCTCGCCGCGCGCCAGCATGGGCTTGAGCATGTTGCCGGCATCCATCGAGCCTTCGGCCGCGCCAGCGCCGACGATCGTATGAATCTCGTCGATGAACGTGATGATCTGGCCGTCGGCGTTCTTGATTTCGTTGAGCACGCTCTTGAGGCGCTCCTCGAACTCGCCACGGTACTTCGAGCCGGCAACCATCGACCCCAAATCGAGGCTGATGAGCTTCTTGTTCTGCAGCGTGGTCGGCACATCGCCGGCCACGATACGCTGGGCGAGGCCCTCCACGACGGCGGTCTTGCCGACGCCGGGCTCGCCGATCAACACCGGGTTGTTCTTGGTGCGGCGGCTCAGGATCTGGATCACACGGCGGATCTCCTGATCACGCCCGATCACCGGGTCGAGCTTACCCTCCTTGGCGCGGGCGGTCAGATCGGTGGAGTACTTCTCCAACGCCTTGTAGCTGCCCTCAGCGTCCGGGCTGGTGACCTTGGCGCCGCCGCGCACGCCGGGGACGGCCTTGCGCAGCGCCGCGGCCGTCACGCCGTTCGCCTTGAGGATGTCCGCGCTCTGGTTCGGCGCGGATGCGGCGATGCCGATGAGCAGGTGCTCGGTGGAGACGTACTCGTCTCCCATCTGCTGCATCTCCTTCTCGGCCTGCGCCAGCGCCGCCGTCAGCTGGCGGCTCGCCTGCGGCTGCGATGTGGTGGACCCGCTCGCCGCCGGCATCTTGACCAGAGCATTGCGCACCGCGGCGCCAATCGCCTGCGGGTTGCCGCCCGCCGCCTGAATCAGCCCCTGAATCACGCCGTTTTCCTGACGCAGCAGCGCATCCATCACGTGCAGTGTCTCGACCTGCGCGTTGCCCGCGGCAGACGCGCTCTGAATCGCATCACCGATGACTTCCTGGGCCATGGTGGTGAACTTCTGTTCCATATCAACCTCCGTATGTCTCATGCGCCTTGGCGGCCGCGGCCCACGACATCCGAACCGCCCCGCACAGCGCTTTCCGTCTGTGTCTGATATGCACAACCGATTCGACACCCATTCTATTCCCGAAAGTTGAGCGCAAGCGACTCAAGTTTTGCACTGTTTTTGAAGCGCCAAAACGCAATGTGGATAACTCGAATCCGTGTGACACGCTCTCAAAACTCGCAGATACGAAACCCGAAACCGCCATTTTCCGCCAAAACAGTTCTCGTATCTGCGAGTTCTGAGAGCGGTCATGTTTGAGATCAACGAAGAACCGCCCCGCAGCGACTGTCATGTTCAAAACCACGCGGCGGACGCGCGCGAAAGACATCATTCCCCGCGTATGGCCCAATACGGACGCCTCGGGCGCAACCATCGAGGTGCATGGGCTCCTATGCACCTCCCCCGAGGCGCTGTTCGCCCAAATGGCCAAAGAGCTGTCCCTCGAAGACCTCATAGAATTCGGCGACTCGCTGGTATGCCGCGACCCCGCACGCAGACGGACCACTCTGGCCGAACTCAGAGAATTCATCCACTCATGCGACTCGTTCCAAGGGCAAAAACAATGCATCAGGGCACTCACCCAGATTCGCGAGAACACCGACTCCCCGGCCGAGACCCACTTGCGCCTGCTGCTCAAACGGTATGGATTCCCCGAGCCAATCATCAGCGTCCCGGTCGAGGCGACGGGCAATGCCGCGCACGGTCCCGTAATTTCGGACGGCCTGCGGCCGACCCAATCTGGCCTCGCTGTCGCTTGGCTCGTGCGCCGCGACAGCACACTGTGCTGTCGCCTAGCCGCGCACGACCACGTTGCGGAGGGAACCGATGCCGGCTACGTGGACGATGGGCTCGTCGCCGGGATCGAGGTGACCGGAGGCGTTCGGGGTGCCGGTCATGATGACGTCACCGGGCAGCAGGGTCGAGAACGAGGAAATCGCGGCGATCTGCTCGGGGATGCCGTGAATCAGGTTCGCAGTGGTGCCGCTTGCCATCGGCACGTCCTCGCCGTTGAGCGTGAAGGAGATCTTCGCGTCCTTCCAGTCCAGCTCGGTCTGAATCCACGGGCCGATAGGGCAGGACGTGTCGAAGCCCTTCGCCCGCGTCCACATCGGATCCAGCCCCTGCAGGTCACGCAGCGTCACGTCGTTGACGCACGTGAAGCCCAGCACGTAGTCCATGGCCTTCTCGACCGGCACGTTCTTGGCGATACGCCCCATAATCACCGCCACTTCGGGCTCGAAGTTCATATCGTTCGAATACGACGGGATGACGATCGGATCGTCCGGCCCGATCACCGACGTGGAAGGCTTCGAGAAGATCACCATGTCTTCCGGCGCGTGAGCAATCTCGGAGTGCCCGCTCTCGTGCATGAACTGCGCGTGCGCCTCGTAGTTCTTGGCGAGACCGTACACCTTGGAGGGAATCACCGGCGCGAGCAGCCTCAGCCCATCGGCGTCGAGCGCGTACCGCTCCCCTGTGGGCTTGACGGGCGCGGCTCCGAACGGGTATCCGTCCAGTTCGATCAGGTAGTCCTTGCCGTCGGCCGGGTCCTGCTGGACGAAGGCATAGCGCGGCTTGTCGTTGAGTGAAAAACGTGCGATTCTCATACTCACCAGTGTAAACCAGTGCGAGTGCAATCCTTACGAAGAACGCGCATACGAAAAGCGGGGCGGCCAATCATGACCGTCCCGCCTTGTCGGATTCTCGCGAGCTGGACCCGCTTACTCCGTGTAGCTCTTGTCGAACAGCGTCTTGCCGCTTTCGGTATGCAGGTACACGCGCACCTTGGCGTTGCCGCCGGTGTCGCAGGTTTCGTTGAGCGTCTGCGCCACCGACTTGAACGTGCTGTCCATCCCGTCAAGGCTCGACGTCATCATGTCGCCCATGCTGCTGTACGTGTCGGACAGCGTGTAGTCGTACACGAGCGTGTTGCCTTCCGCGTACGCCTTGATGCTGATGCCCATGCCCTGGTACGACGAGGTCATGCTGTCGAGCTGCGACTGGATTTCGCTGGAGTTGACGAACTCTTCCAGTGACGGCTTGCCGGAGCTGGAGGATCCGTTGGATCTGTCGTTGTTGAGATCGTTGTTGGTGTCGTCGGCCCCGTTCTGCAACGCGTCGTCAAGGTTGTTCAGATCGTTGCTGCCGGATCCGTCGGAGTTGCCGTTGCTGGAGCTGTCGCCATTGGATTTGCTGTCGCCCTGCGTCTGGCTGGTGGACGTGTTGGGTTTCGCGTCGGCGCTGCTGTCCTTCTTGCCGCCGATGACACCGGTGGCGAACAGCACGACTACGACGATGATGGCGATGACGGCAACGACACCTGCGGTGATGCCGGCGATGAGCGGGCCGCGGCTCTTCTTCTTCGGCGGTTCCTGCTGGTACGGATTGCCGTAGCCTTGCGGCGCGATTGCGGGTGGCTGGTTCCCGTATTGCGGGCCACCGTACTGGTTGGCGCCGTATGGCTGTCCGTACGCGGCGGTCGGCTGCTCGCCGCCGTACGGTGCGGCCGGCTGACCGTACCCTCCCGGAGCACCGCCGGCAAGCGGCTCACCGTATGCAGCGGTAGGCGCGCCGGCACCATACTCCGGCTCGGGCTGCTGCCCATAGGGCGCGGCAGGCGCATTGCCGTTGCCGCCCTGCGGCCCTGCAAGCGGCTCACCATACGCGGCGGTAGACGCCTCGCCACCATACGAAGTTCCGCCATCGGACTGGCTGAAGGGGTTTGGACCGGGTTCAGGCTGCTGACCATAAGGAGCCCCACCCTGGTTGTATGCGGAGCCAGCGCCCGACTGTCCGTACGCTCCCGGCTCCTGCCCATACGGCGCCGCCTGGTATCCATACGGCTCGGCGCCGCCCTGCGGCCCGGCGAGCGGCTCGCCGTACGCGGCAGTCGGCGCACCACCATAAGGAGCCCCGCCCTGCCCGTACGGGGCGGCTGGGGCTCCCGTCGGCACGCCCGCCCCCTGCCCGGGCAGAGGAACGACCGGCACCGGCGGGAAAGCCTGCGTTGGCTGCGGTTCGGGCGCGCCTTCCGCGCCCGCAGCATTGTTCGGATCACCATACGGAGTCTGCGGCGCTCCATCTGGATACGTGTTGCTCATATGTCCCCCTTTTGCAGAGAGCCCCGTTGACCGGGTCAAATCATTGTTACCGCAACCGGCCACATGCAACGCTGTATGCACCTGATCGGCTAATCTTCAGCGTACACTCACTTTCCGTGATATGCACGGTATTGACCGGAAGTTCATGTTCATCTCACGGCAAGTTCGATTCGCACGGCGAGATCCTTCGAAAACCTTGCAAGTCCGCCTTCGAGGACCTCACCGGCGACGACGCCCCCCCCCATTGCCCCCGTGAACCCGGCGCACCTCACCCACGCATGCGCCGCGGCCACGACGACGCGTGCCGCATCGGCTTGAACGGCAGCCGGCGAATCCGCCCGATCACGCCGAGCAGCAGCCATCCGCCGAGCAGCCCGCACACCACCACCATCGTCACGATGGTGCGCGTGTCATGCAGGTCGGACGGATCCGGCGCCGGCATCGGGATCGGCTCGCGATGCCCGGATATCAGCAGGCGCTGCGTGTTGACGCCGTACGGCGTGCACGTCATCAGCGTCACTCGGTCCTCGCCGGGCACGATCTTGAGTTGCGACGTGTCGTCCGGGTTGATGACGGTGATGCGGTCGACCTCGTAGCCGAGCGTCTCCCCCATCACTTCGATGTAGAAGAAGTCGCCGGTTTTCATCTCGTCGAGCCGCGTGAACATCATCGCGTTGACGAGACCGCGGTGCCCGGTGATGACGGAGTGCGTGCCGTCCCCGCCGACCGGCAGCGAGGAGCCGTACAGGTGACCGGCACCGGAGGCCAGCGCGGTCTGTGACGTGCCGTGGTAGATCGGCAGGTTGACGGAGATTTTCGGGATCTTGATGGTTCCCATCACTTCGTCGCCCGAGTCGAGCAGGGACTGGTATTCCTTGTCTTTGGAGGCAGCAGAGTCTTCGCCTTTGGCTCTCGACCCGCCTTGTGCGGCGCTGAACGGGTCGATGGCCTCGCCCAGCACGGGTTGACCGGATCTGGCGAGTTTTGCGTTGTATGCGCGAGCGGCGGCGAGGGCGTCTTCGGCTTGCGGGTATGGCCAGCCGGCGACCTGCTGTGCGCTGTTGCGTGAGGTTTGGGCGAGTTTGAGCGAGCTCTGGTATTGGAGCGCTAGGGGATATCCGGCGATGGCGACAGCGGCTATGACCAGTATCAGCGTGACGATGCGCATGATGATGAGCTGTATGCGCAGTCGTTTGCGTTGCGCGACAAGGTCGGAGATGTCGGTCGCCTGATTGGGGTTAAGGGTCAAAATGTGTGTCTGGCTCGGCGTGTCGCGGGGGTTAGATTTGGCCTTTTTGAATGCCGATTGAGTGGGTGTAGTCGGTGTCGATAGCGTTGTCGTAGAGGGCTGGGCGTCCTGTTTCGTGGTCGGCTTGGTTCTCGGTTTGGGTCAGGGTGGATACTTTGGCGAGTTGGCCCTGGCCCCAGTCGGACTGCCTGGCGATTCGTACTGGATCGTCAGGCAGTTCCGTTTTTAAGTAGAGCCACCAATCCAGCATGCGGCGTTGTCGTTCGCCTGATCTGCCGCGGTGGGTTCTGGCGAGCAGTTTGAGCTGGGCGTTGATGCCGCCTTCTAAGCTGTTGGTGGTGGATTTGATCCGCTCGGGCGCAAGGACTCCTGCTGGCGGGTTGAGGTAGACAAACAGCATCTCGGACCGCCAAAGATGGTTGAGGCTGTTGTAGGCCTTGCGCACGTTGTGGTGGGTCCACACGCGGGTCCATGCACCTGTTTTGGGGTCTTTGATCATGGTTTTCTCGTTCATCCATTCCCGGTAGATCGTTGAAAACTCGTGCAGTTGCACACCCCACGCGGCGGCTTCATCCAGTGTGGTGAT
>ERZ772902.1328-NODE-1328-length-19086-cov-13.393148_pt1 | contig 19086 bp, 8 predicted proteins | sample MGYA00511470_ERZ772902 | MGnify/ENA primary metagenome ERZ772902 (study PRJEB29015, sample SAMEA2737717) | human gut metagenome | biome: human gut; feature: human-associated habitat; material: faeces | place: China | collected 2012 ... | reverse complement strand
GCATGTTGTCGATCTTCTCGCCGTCACGGGCCTGCACATGGTTGATGATGATCTGGGCGGTGAAGGCACGGCGGACCGACCAATCCGGGTAAGCTTCCTGCAGAGCATCCTCGATGCCCTTGATGTCGGCCACGCGGCTGTCGTTGAAGGAGGTGCCGAAGGAGACCACCAGCAGCTCATTGTCGCCGATGTTGTCCTCGTTGCGGCTGTCGTCCTTGGAGGCATCGCCGGTGTCGCGGCCAAAGTAATCGGGGTCGGCCTCTTCGCCCTCGACCAGCTCCTTCTGTGCGTCGGTCAGAGCGTCCCAAGCGGCCTTGGCGGCAGCGCACTGCTCGTCGGTGTTGTCGTTGCGCTCCTGCACATAGATGGCGTCGATCAGATCGGCAACGTTCTTTGCAGCCAACTCATCTGCCTCCTCACTGGAAACTTCGCTGGATGCGGCGGCAGAGCTTGCCACGCTGGAAGCAGCGGTGCTGGATGCGGACCCGCCGCAGCCGGTGAGCACACCGGCGCAGAGGGCGAGGGCGGTCAGAGCGGCCGCCGCCTTGTGGATCGTGCGTTTTCTCATGTTCTGTGTTCCTTTCCTGTTTTGGATACATTCGTTCGAACCGGACAGAAGGGTACAGGAAAGAGAACCTGACCAAACAAAAAGGTCCCTTTTGCTTGCGAGATGGCAAAACAAAAAGAACCTTTTCCAGTGATTCAGGCTTTTTGGGTACAACCAATTCCTCGTGATTTGGAGCATACGCTCCCGTACCAACAACCGGCAGGTTTCCTGACTGAAAGATCACCACCCTCCGCCGCCTTCCCGGAGCAGATGCTCCAGTGACCGGTGCCCAAAGCACCCGGACGGGGGACTCCCTTATCACAGTGACGAGATCGTGCGGGATTGTGCACCCGCTTCCCTTTTAACGTTTCTGCCCTCCGCTTATCAGCAAAATGACGAAACGCACCGACTGTTTTCTATTCAGTTCGCTAGAAAGTATAGCACACACACGAGAAAAACGCAAGCGATCACAGCCATTGCTGCAACACGTCGTTCAGCTTGTTCAGGTCGAGGGGTTTTGCGATGTGATCGTTCATGCCCGCATTGCGGGAGAGGACGACATCCTCGGCAAAGGCGTTGGCCGTCATGGCAACGATGGGGATGGTCTGCCCGCCGTGGAGCGTCTGGGCCCGGATGGCGGCGGTGGTCTCGTAGCCGTTCATCAGCGGCATCTGGATGTCCATGAAGATCAGATCGTAATAGCCGACGGGGGCTGCTGTGAACTTTTCTACGGCCTCCCGGCCGTTTTCGGCACACTCGATGGAGACGCCGGTCATCCCGATGATCTCCTTGGCGATCTCGCGGTTCAGCGCGTTGTCCTCCACCAGAAGGATGCGCTTGCCGGTGTAATCGCAGCGGGCCAGCTCGTCCAGTTCGTTCCGGTCGGCGGCGTTCGGTTTGCCCGCCACGAGGTTTTTCAGCGCAGCGGTCAGGCGGGAGCGGAAGAGCGGCTTTGTAATGAAGTCGTTGACCCCGGCGGTGCGGGCCTCGTCCTCGATATCCGTGTAGTCATAGGCCGTCAGCACGATGATGGGCAGTGCCTTGCCGAGTTTCTGCCGGATGCACCGGGTCAACTCGACGCCGTTCATGCCCGGCATCTTCCAGTCCACGAGGACGGCGAAGTAATCGTTGTGTGCCTCGTGGTGGGCCGCGGCGCGGGCGACGGCTTCCTCGCCGGAGGTGGTCCACTCGCCGTCGATGCCCACTTCCTGCAGCATCTCCACCGTGCTCTCGCAGCACAGCACATCGTCATCCACCACGAGGACTGGCAGATGGGCCAGCTCGTCGATCTGCTCGGTGGAACGGTTTTGCAGTTTCAGGAAGATGGTCACGGTGAACTTGCTGCCCTTGCCCAGCTCGCTTTCTACGTCGATGGTGCCGTTCATCATGTTCACGGTGTTCTGGGCGATGGCCATGCCGAGGCCGGTGCCCTGAATTTTGGTGGTGCGCTTGTCGTCCGCGCGGGTGAAAGGCTCGAACAGGATCTTCTGGAACTCCGGCGTCATGCCGATGCCGTTGTCTTTCACGGTGAACTGGTAGCAGCCTACGCCGGGGGAGTGGGTCGGCTGCTCGGCGATGGAAAAGACGATGTGGCCGCCGTCCGGGGTGTACTTGATGGCGTTGCTGAGGATGTTGGTGATGACTTGCTGGATGCGCAGACTGTCGCCGTAGACGTCCTCATGTTCCAGCTTGTGCAGGTGGACATCGAGGCTGTGGCCGTGGGCGGCGATGCTGCCCTTGTTGATGCCGATGAGGTCGTCCACCAGTTCGGCCAGATTGAACGCTTCCTCGTTGAGCACGACCTTGCCGCTCTCAATGCGGGACATATCCAGCACTTCGTTGATCAGGCCGAGCAGATGGTGGCTGGACTGGGTGATCTTCCCCAGACAATCGGCCACCCGCTCCGGGTTGTTGATATTGGCCCCGGCAATGGCTGTCATGCCGACGATGGCGTTCATGGGGGTGCGGATGTCGTGGCTCATGTTGGAAAGAAACTCGGTCTTGGCGCGATTGGCGCGGTTGGCCGCGTCGTAAGCATCCTTGAGGGCCTTGCGGGAGGCGATCTCCGTCTTCTTTTCCTGCGTGACATCCTGTGCGACGAAGAGGGCCTGTTCCACCACACCGTCCTTCCACGAGACGGGCAGAATGGCCATGGTCTTGAACTGGGTCTCATCTTTGGTGCTGTACTCGAAGCGGTAGATGTCATCCGGGGTGCGGAACTGCTGGCGCAGGTGAGCGGGGGAGAGGCTCTCTTCCAGCGTCCGTTCGCCGCCGATGGGCTGGAACTGCGCGAGGAAGTAGGCCACAAGATCGTGGTAGCGGCCGCTGGAAGGGCGGCTGGCGGCGGAGAGCATGTTGTAGAAAGTGTATTCATCCGTGGAAAGGTTGCACAGGAAGTACCGATCCACGAGCTTGACCGTGCTTTGCAGCAGCATGTCCATGGCCTTGTTCTGCTGGGTCAGCGCGGCGATCTGGGCGGCCTCCTTTTTGGAGTCGGTGATGTCGCGGATGAAGACGATGGCATAGCGGGGGTCTCCGGTGGTCTCGCCGGGCATGACGACGTTCCGCACCCAGCGTTCCTCGCCGTTCAGCCGGAGGCGGCACTCAAAGCTCAACTCCGGGCGGTTCTGCCGGAAGCGCTCGGTGATGTAGCTGCGGTCAAAGATCATGGCCACGGCGTCCCGGTCTTCGGGCGCAATGAAGCGGTCGCGGTAGGAGCAGACCAGCGCATCCCACGAGGGCTGCTCAAAGGCGCTCAGGAAGGAGGGAGCCTCCTTGAGGGGGTCGAAATGATCGGTCTGGAGATCGACGTAATATTCGCAGAGGTTGGATTCCGTGTAGGCGCGGTGGAAGGCCTCACTCTTTTTGACGAGAAGTTCCGCCCTTTTCTCTTTGTCCACATTGACGAAAACGCCCACGAAGCGGCGGATGGTGCCGTTCAGGCGGCGGCTGGCCTCGGCGCTGTCCCGGAACCACTCATAATGGCCGTCGGGCAGACGCATCCGGTACTCGACATCGTAGGGGCTGGCACCGGTCCGGTCAGAGAGGGCACGATCCAGCGCGGCCAGCACCGGGCCCCGGTCGTCCGGGTGGATGAGGGCAGACCAAGCGTCCAGCGTGTTGGGAAAATCCAGAACGTCGTGGTAGCCCAGCATCCGGCGGAACTCATGGCTGTAGACCACGCCGGTGGGGGAACCGGCTTGGTCACAGTCGATGTACCATATGCCGGAGCGCATGACGCTGTTGACGAGGTGAAGGTTCTGGCGAACCCAGTCCATCTGGGCGGAAAGGATCCAAATGGGGGCACCGTCGCTGTTGGTGGAGTCCGTTTTGTACAGCCGTGCAAAAATGGGCACGCCGTCCTTCGTCAGCAGCTGGCCGTCGCCGTCTGCGGTGATGAGGGGCCAGCGCTCCGGCGCCAGAAAGCTCTGGTTCTCGCCGTAGAACAGCGCCCGGAGCGAACAGCCGGTGACACGGCAGAAATCTTCGTATTCGTAACCGAGATCTTTTAAAAAGAAACCACTCACATCCGTGATGGTGAGCGCTTCATCATACAGGCCTACCACTACGCCGACCGGCTGGCTGCGCTGGACGGTGTTCTGGATGGCGGCGATGCTTTCGGGGGTCAGCTTGGAGGTGTTCCGGGAGTAGAGGACATCCTCCTGCAGAGTGGTACACTCCATATGTAGATCTCCTTCGAAAAATGTCGAAAATCATACGCTTGATACTTTTTTTATTTTACCACTGCGGCAGAGCCTTGGCAAGGGATTCGGCCATTTATAATAGGTATAAAAATCGGAAAAACGGCTGCCGAAAAAAGAAAGCGGAAAAATTTTGAAAAAAGCTGTCGCAGAGTGTTGACAGGGAAGGTGGGATGTGGTAACATAGAGCCGCAGAACGGAGACGGACGAAAGAAAGCCTACGGACTGCGGGAAAGGTTTTCTGAATTGAATATCCTCGGCAAAGCAGTCGAAAGACTGTGACGCAAAGCTATAGGGCCTGTAAAATGGTAGCCAGTTGCTTCTCGAACAGAACACAACCATGTGGAATGTCGAGTGACCTTCATCTGAATTTCAGGTGTTGATTTGCCGAGTGTATCAGCAGATCAACACCTTTTTTATTGTAATTCTTCTCTTACGGAAGAAGGACGTCAAAACTGAATATTCTCGGCAAAGCAGTCGAAAGGCTGTGACGCAAAGCTATAGGGCCTGTAAAATGGCAGCCAGTTGCTTCTCAAAACGGACACGCGGTGCCCGCCCTTTGAGCGACCTCCATCTAGGAATACTAGGTGTCGATTTGCCGAGTGTGTTTTGGTGAATCGACACCTTTTTTCGTAGGGTCACTCAAAAGAGGGTAATACGATGCGTAACACTACGAAAAACGTCCTGAAGAACCTGCTCCTGTGCGCTGCAATGTTCTGCCTGATGATGGTCATGGCAATGCCCGCACACGCTGCAACTTCCAATGGCGCCGAGCTGCTGAGCCTCATCAACAACGAGCGCGCAGCCAATGGCATCGCTCCTCTGACCATCGGCAGCACCGAGCTGAACGCAGCCGCTCAGGCCCGCGCCGAAGAGCTGGCAACCAACTACTCCTACAACCGCCCCAATGGCAGCCGCGAGTTCACCGTCCTCGCTGAGTACGGCGTCAACGAGATCGAAGTTGGCGAGAACTACTGGGCAGCTTCCGATTCCGCTGAAGATGTCTTCGCAACTTGGAACCGTTACGATTTCTTCCGTGCCCGCATGATGAGCAAGGACGCCACCCACGTTGGCATCGGCTACTACGAAGGCGGCGAGTACGGCAACTACTGGGTCATGATCTTCACCTACGCTCCCAACACCAGCAACAACCAGTTCGCACAGGAGCTCCTGACTCTGGTGAACAACGAGCGCACCAAGAACGGCCTCTCCGCTCTGACTCTGGGCGATGCAAACCTGAACGCAGCCGCTGAGAAGCGCGCACAGGAAGTTGCAAAGACCGCTTCCCACACCCGCCCCGATGGCACCAACTGCTTCACCGTTCTGGGTGAGTATGGCGTCAAGCAGACCGGCGAGGGCGAAGGCGAGAACATCGGCTGGGGCGAAGCTTCTGCTCAGGAAGTGTTCGACTCTTGGATGGCTTCCGACAGCCACCGCGCAAACATTCTGAACCCCTCCGCTACCGAGATGGGCGTTGGCTACTACTTCGATGCCACTTCCGCTTGGGGCCACCAGTGGGTGCAGCTCTTCGTCTGATAAGAGCTTCTTCAAAATGATATCTCCGTGCTTCAAATAAATCCGGGGGAAGGTCCGGCACGAGCATCCGCTCGTGCCGGGCTTTTTCTTTGTGCGGATTTATGCTATACTAAACTTGACCAATTGCAGAAAACAGGAGGAACCAGCGTGGAGGATTACCGCACCGTCCGGGGCACAGCCATCGGCGAATACGAAGAGAAGAAGAGCCGCTTCATTGCGCAGCTCTCGTTTGCAGACAGTGAGGAAAAGGCCGTGGCCTTTCTGGAGCAGGTGCGGGCGGCCAACCGCACGGCGCGGCACAACGTGTACGCTTACCGTCTGCGGGAGGGCAACCGGGAGCGCTATTCCGACGACGGCGAGCCCGCCAAGACGGCCGGCACCCCGGCGCTCGAGGTGCTGCAGCACAGCGGCCTGACCGATCTGATCGTGGTGGTCACCCGGTACTTCGGCGGCGTGCTGCTGGGCACGGGCGGCCTTGTCCGTGCCTACACCACCGCCACGGCCCGTGCGCTGGAAGCCGCCGAGGTCGTCACGGTGCGCAGCGTGGTGGAGTTGGAAGTCACGGTGGACTACTCGCTCTATGAGCGGGCGGCTCTACTCATCAACGGGGCGGGAGCGAAGCTTGCAGACCCCCAGTTCACCGACCGCGTGACCCTGCGCTGGCAGATGCCCGAAGGCACGGAGCCGCCTTTGCTGGAACAGCTCCGGGAGCTGACGCGGGGCGCAGCGCAGGTGCGCGTTTCGAAGCCGTTTTACGCACCCTTTTAAGAGGTGGAAGTCAGCAGCTTGGCCGCAATGCCAAGGGCTCCCCTATCAGGAGAGCTGGCACGCGAAGCGTGACGGAGAGGTTTATTTTTTGGAATGACAGCGATTTTCCCCCTTCGACAGGGCCGTTTTGCTAAAATAGCGGCGGGGAAGGGGGCGCAGAAACGAAAGCGAGGGATTTCGGATGGATGTACGCCAGCGTACCGAAGAGATCGAGCGGCTGACCTTTGCCCCATGGGCGACCTTCAGCGATGCCAGCCGGGGCCGGGCAAGGCCGGAGCCGCAGGACCCCATCCGCCCCGTGTTCCAGCGGGACCGGGACCGCGTGCTCCACTGCAAGGCGTTCCGGCGGCTCAAGCAGAAGACGCAGGTCTTCCTCTCGCCGGAAGGCGACCTCTACCGCACCCGGCTGACGCATACGCTGGAAGTTTCGCAGATCGCCCGCACCATTGCCCGCGCCCTGCGGCTGAATGAGGATCTGACCGAAGCCATTAGTCTGGCCCACGACCTTGGGCACACCCCCTTCGGCCACGCGGGCGAAAGCGCGCTGGACAAGCTCTGCCCGGACGGCTTCAAGCACTACCGCCAGAGTCTGCGGGTCGTGGATAAGCTGGAAAAGGACGGCAAGGGCCTGAACCTGACGTGGGAGGTGCGCAACGGCATCATCACCCACACCAAGGGCACGTGGGCGGCCACGCCGGAAGGGCGCATCGTTCGGATGGCGGACCAGATCGCCTTCGTCAACCACGATATCGAGGATGCGGTCCGCGCCGGGGTGCTGGACCCGGCCACCCTCCCCAAGGGGTGCACGGCGGTGCTGGGCGAGACGAAATCCCAGCGCATCACGACCATGATCAACAGCATCCTGCTCCACAGCGACGGCGATGTGGCCGTGGGCAGCGAGGAGGAAGAAGCCTTCCTCGCCCTGAAGGATTTTATGTACGCCAACGTCTACACCGACCGCACCGCCAAGCGGGAAGAGCAAAAAGTGGAAAAGGTCCTCACGGAGCTGTACGAGTATTACCTGACCCACGTCGACCAGATGTCCAACTTCTACTTGCAGCTGGCCTATCAGGAGGGCAGGGACCGCGCCGTGACCGACTACATCAGCGGCATGAGCGACGAGTTCGCCATCCGGACCTTTGAGGATGTGTTCGTGCCCCGCAAGTGGCACGTATTATAAAAGGAGCAGGGAAAAGACGAAATGATCCCACACGAATATATTGAAGAGCTGACCCGCCGGACGGACATCGTGGATCTGGTGGGCAGCTATGTCCAACTGAAACGGAAGGGCCGCCTGTACGGCGGGCTGTGCCCCTTCCACAGTGAGAAGACCCCCTCGTTCTATGTTTACCCGGACACCCAGAGCTTTTACTGCTTTGGCTGCGGGGCGGGCGGCGACGCCATCGCCTTTGCGAAAAAGATCAACAGCATCAGCTATGGCGAGGCCGTCAAGCTGCTGGCTGGCCGCGCCGGGATGCCGGAGCCGCAGGAGGACGACAAGACCGGGCGGATGCGCAGCCGCATCCTCTCGATGAACAAGGAGGCCGCGCGGTTCTTCCATGCCTGCCTGAACTCCACGGTGGAGGAGGCCCGTCAGGCCCGCGCCTACTGGCGCCGCCGCGGCTTGGACGATAAGACCATCGTTCGGTTCGGCCTCGGCTATGCCCCCAACGACGGACAAGCTCTGTACCAGTTCCTGCGGGATAAGGGCTACAACCAGCAGGAGCTGGACGCCAGCGGCCTGTTCAAGCGCAGCCAATCGGGCCGCATCTATTGCTTGTTCTGGAAGCGGGTCATGACGCCCATCTTCGATCTGCGCGGCAACATCATCGCCTTTGGCGGGCGCGTGCTGGACGACTCCAAACCGAAATACGTCAACAGCCCGGAAACGCTGGTCTATCATAAATCGGAGACGGTGTTCGCGCTCCAGATCGCGAAAAAGAGCGCGTCCCGGCGGTTCGTCCTCTGTGAGGGCTACATGGACGTCATCAGTATGCAGCAGGCGGGCATCGATACCGCCGTCTGCGCCTGCGGCACGGCTCTGACGCCGGAGCAGGTGCGGCTCATCAGCGAGTACGCGGAAGAGGTCATCCTCAGCTACGACTCGGACGAAGCGGGCCAGAAGGCGACCCTCCGCTCGCTGGAACTGTTCCGGAACAGCCCGGTGCGGGTGGGGGTGCTCCAGATCCCCGGCGCAAAGGACCCGGACGAGTACATCAAAAAATACGGGGCCGAGCGGTTCCAAGCCCTGCTGGACGGCGTGGGCAACGCGCTGGATTTCCGGCTCAAGCGGCTGCGGGATCAATATGACCTGAAACAGGATGCCCAGCGGCTCGAATACGTCCGCGAGGCCGTGGACATGCTGGCCGAACGCTCCAACCCCACGGAGCAGGAGGTCTACGCCGGGCGGCTGGCCGAGGAGACGAACATCTCCAAAACGGCCATCATGACCCAGTTGGCTGCCGCCGTGAAAAAAGCGGGCAGCAAGCGCCGCAGGGACCAGAACCGCGCCCGGCTGCAGTCCGGCGAGATGAACCAGATCAGCGTCCCCTACAGCGCGGGCGGCTCACAGGCGCTGGGCGTGGCCTCGGCGGAGCAGCGGCTCTTGGCGGCTCTGCTGCGGGAGCCGAGCTACATCCCGCAGGTGCGGGCCCAGCTCTCCCCGGACAAGTTCCTGCTGCCCCAGCAGAAAGAGCTGTATCAGGCCATGCTGGACTGCCAGCAGCAGGGGGTGGAGGTCAGCCTTTCCACCCTCCACGGCTTTGTGCAGAGCGAAGAAGCACTGAATGAACTGAGCCGTCTTGCGGCACAATACAGTGATGTCAACTGTACCCCGGAAGACATCGGGTTTTATCTGGACCGCATCGCCCGCGGGACCCCCATGGCGAACAAGGCGGCCCAGATGTCGAATGAAGATCTAGAACGATATCTCCAGTCGATGCGAGAAAAGAAACAGGGCAGCGCCCCTGCGGAAGACTGAACTGCTCCCTTTCCTCCCGGCTGGAGTCGGAAGGAGAAGGAATTATGCGGAAAATGTCGCAAACAGAGGAATTGGCAAAGATCTTGGCGACTCGTGCCCGGCGGCACACCCTGACGCCGGAACAGGTCAGCCGTGCGATGGACGAGCAGGATTATGACGTTGCCGGGCTGGATGCGCTGTATGCGGAGCTGGAAGCCCGCGGCATCCGCGTGGCCGAGGAGGAACCGGATGTCCCGCTGCTGGACGAAGCGCAGATCGGGCGGTTGGAGCATGAGCTCTCGGCGGAGGGCGTTGCGCTGGATGACCCGGTGAAAGCCTACCTGAAAGAGATCGGCCGGGTGCCGCTGCTTTCCGCCGAAGAAGAGCGGGCATTGGCCCGTGCCGCCAAGGCAGGGGACATGGAAGCCCGGCAGAAGCTCAGCGAAGCGAACCTGCGGCTGGTGGTCTCGGTGGCCAAGCGCTACGCGGGCCGGGGGCTGCCCTTCCTTGACCTCATCCAAGAGGGCAACCTCGGCCTAATGAAGGCGGCGGAAAAATTTGAGCCGGACAAAGGCTTCAAGTTCTCCACCTATGCAACGTGGTGGATCCGCCAGTCCGTCACCCGCGCCATCGCCGACCAAGGCCGGACCATCCGCATCCCGGTGCATCTGGTGGAGCACATCAACCGGGTCAAAAAGACGGCGGGGGAACTGCTTCGGAAAAACGGCCGGGAACCGACGGCGGAAGAGATCGCCGTCCGTTTGGAGATGGAGCCTGACCGGGTGCGGGAGCTTTTGCAGTTGTCGCAGGAACCCATCAGCTTGGAAACGCCGGTGGGGGAGGAGGAAGACGCCCATCTGGAGGATTTCATTCAGGATGAGGAGGCCGGGGTCCCCGTGGACGAAGCGGGCCGCCAGCTGCTGCGGCAGGAGCTGATGAGCGTCCTCAAGAGCCTGACGCCCCGCGAGGAGCGGGTACTGACCCTGCGGTTTGGTCTGGACGACGGCCAGCCTCGCACCTTGGAAGAGCTGGGGCGGGAGTTCAACGTCACACGGGAGCGCATCCGCCAGATCGAAGCCAAGGCCCTGCGCAAGCTCCGCCACCCCAGCCGCGCCAAACGGCTGAAGGATTATCTGGAATAAGAACGATGCAAAAGCACCCCTGCCGGCCGGGGTGCTTTTGCTTTGCGGAAAACAAGAGTCAACCTGTACAAAATGCACAAGGGTGTTTTGGGTGAGAACGTGCAAAAACAAAAAATCAAGGCCCAAAACGAGCAAAGCATACACGCTTCCGTGTGTGCGGAGAAAGAGGGCACTTGACAAAAAAATCGGCTTGAAATACGAAAAATGGCTTGACAACAAGGCTTTATGGGTGTATACTACGTTAGTATCACATAATGGCCTAGTGCGCCAAAAAGGGAGCTTGCATTCGACCGGCCGAAAGGCACGGGAGGAAAAGTTTGTGAAAAACGCCGAACTTCCTTCGAGGATACGGGTCGATTTATGTGTGTCTGCTCAAATTTGACCCGTATAACGCAACATCCGTAGAGTATAAAAGTAAGGAGTGGTTGATTTTATGATGAAAGTCAAGCCCGTAAAGCTCGGCAAAACCGAGCGCATGAGCTTCTCCCACATCGACGAAGTCATCAGTATGCCGAACCTGATCGAGGTCCAGAAGAACTCTTATCAGTGGTTCCTGGACGAGGGCCTGAAAGAGGTCTTCCACGATATCGGCACCATTGAGGACTACACCGGCAATCTGGCACTGAGCTTCGTGGACTTCCGTCTCGATAAGGAGCCTAAGTACAGCATCAAGGAGTGCAAGGAGCGCGACGTGACCTACGCCGCCCCCCTGCGCGTGACGGCTCGTCTGCTGAACAAGGAGACTGGCGAGGTCAAGGATCAGGAGATCTTCATGGGAGATTTCCCCCTGATGACCGATGCCGGCACCTTCGTGATCAACGGTGCTGAGCGTGCGATCGTCAGCCAGCTGGTCCGTTCTCCCGGCGTATTCTACGGAGATGCCAAAGATAAAGTCGGCAACGATCTGTACAGTGCGACCATGAACCCCAACCGCGGCGCATGGCTGGAGTATGAGACCGATGCCGCCAACGTGTTCTATGTCCGCATCGATAAGAACCGCAAGCTGCCCGTCACCGTGCTGTGCCGTGCGCTGGGTCTGTCCACCAATGAGGACATCCTGAACTTCTTCGGCGACGATGAGCGCATCCTCGCCACGCTGGAAAAGGATACCACCAAGAATCAGGAAGAGGGTCTGCTGGAAGTTTACCGCAAGCTGCGCCCCGGCGAGCCTCCCACGGTGGAGTCCGCTACCAGCCAGATCAACATGCTGTTCTTCGACCCGCGCCGCTACGACCTGTCTCGTTTCGGCCGTTATAAGATGAACAAGAAGCTCTCTCTGGCCCGCCGCATCACCGGCTTTGTGGCCGCTGAGAACATCGTGGCTCCCCTGACCGGTGAGGTCATCGTCGAGGCCAACGGCAAAATCACCCGCGAGCTGGCCGAGAAGGCTGACAACGCCGGTGTGGATACCGTCGTCCTGCTGATCGAGGGCAAAAAGGTCAAGGTCATCACCAACGGCTGTGTGGACGCACAGGGCTTCTTCTCCTTTGACGTCAAGGAGTGCGGCATCAACGAGCGCTGCTCCTTCGATGAGATCAAGAAGATCCTCGACACCACCTCCGATGTGGAGGAGCAGAAGGAAATGCTCCGCCGCAACCACGACCAGCTGATCGGCCGCACCGTCACCGTGAAGGACATCCTGTCCTCCATCAACTACCTGAACGGTCTGGGCCACGGCGTCGGCACCACCGATGATATCGACCATCTGGGCAACCGCCGTATCCGCAGCGTCGGTGAGCTGCTGCAGAACCAGTTCCGCATCGGCTTCTCCCGCATGGAGCGCGTCATCCGTGAGCGCATGACCCTGCAGAGTCAGGATCAGAGCGTCATCACTCCGCAGGCGCTGATCAACATCCGCCCGGTCGTTGCCGCCATCAAGGAGTTCTTCGGTTCTTCTCCGCTGTCTCAGTTCATGGATCAGAACAACCCTCTGGCTGAGCTGACCCACAAGCGCCGTCTGTCTGCTCTGGGCCCCGGCGGTCTGAGCCGTGACCGCGCAGGTTTCGAGGTCCGCGACGTTCACTACAGCCACTACGGCCGTATGTGCCCCATCGAGACTCCTGAAGGCCCGAACATCGGTCTGATCTCCTATCTGGCATCCTATGCAAAGATCAACGAGTACGGCTTCGTGGAAGCTCCGTACCGCAAGGTCAAGAAGACCTACGACGAGAATGGCCGCCTGATCGATCAGGTCGTCACCGACGAGGTCGAGTATATGACCGCTGACGTCGAGGATGAGTACGTTGTTGCTCAGGCCAACGAGCCGCTGGACGAAGGCAAGCACTTCATCCGTCCCCGCGTTTCTGCCCGCCGCCGCGACGACATTCTGGAAATCGACGCCGAAAAGGTCGATTACATGGACGTCTCGCCCCGAATGATGGTCTCTGTTGCAACCGCCTGCATCCCCTTCCTTGAGAACGATGACTGTAACCGTGCTCTGATGGGTTCCAACATGCAGCGTCAGGCCGTGCCTCTGATGGTCACCCAGCAGCCCATTGTTGCTACCGGTATGGAGTACAAGGCTGCTACCGACTCCGGCACCGCCGTTCTGGCAAAGAATGACGGTATCGTGGAGAAGATGGACGCCGATCATGTGGTCGTCCGCAACGAGCAGGGCACTCTGGATAACTACCCGCTGGTCAAGTTCGCCCGCTCCAACGCCGGCACCTGCATCAACCAGCGCCCCATCGTCGAGGTGGGCGAGAGCGTCAAGGCCGGTCAGGTTCTGGCCGACGGCCCCGCTATGCGCAATGGCGAGATCTCTCTGGGCAAGAATGCTCTGATCGGCTTCATGACTTGGGAGGGCTACAACTACGAGGACGCCGTCCTGCTGAATGAGAAGATCGTCCGTGAGGACGTTTACACCTCTATCCACATCGAGGAGTATGAGACCGAGTCCCGTGACACCAAGCTCGGACCCGAAGAGATCACCCGCGACATCCCCAACGTTTCGGAGGATGCCCTGAAGGATCTGGACGAGCGCGGCATCATCCGCATCGGTGCCGAGGTCAAGAGCGGCGACATTCTGGTCGGTAAGGTCACCCCGAAGGGCGAGACCGAGCTGACCGCTGAGGAGCGTCTGCTCCGCGCCATCTTCGGCGAGAAGGCCCGCGAAGTCCGCGATACCTCTCTGCGTGTGCCTCACGGCGAGTACGGCATCATCGTGGATGTCAAGGTCTTCACCCCGGAGAACAGCGATGAGCTGCAGCCCGGCGTCCGCGAGGTCGTCCGCTGCTACATCGCCCAGAAGCGTAAGATCAGCGTCGGCGATAAGATGGCCGGCCGCCACGGCAACAAGGGTGTCGTTTCCCGCATCCTGCCGCAGGAGGATATGCCCTATCTGCCCGACGGTACCCCGCTGGACATCGTGCTGAACCCGCTGGGCGTTCCTTCCCGTATGAACATCGGTCAGGTTCTGGAGGTCAACCTCGGCTACGCAGCCAAGGCATGCGGCATCAAGGTCATGACCCCCGTCTTCGACTCCGCCCGCGAGGCCGACATCGGCGATACCTTCGATACCGCCCGCGAGCTGTGGCACGGTGAGAACGCTCCGGCTTATCCCACCAAGCTCCCCAAGATCATGGGCGAGAAGGGCCATATCATCGACTTCTCCAAGATCGAGCTCGACCGCGACGGCAAGACCACCGTTTACGATGGCCGTACCGGTGAGAAATTCGATAACCGCGTCACCGTCGGTTATATGTACTACCTCAAGCTGCATCACCTCGTTGACGATAAGATCCATGCACGTTCCACCGGCCCCTACTCTCTGGTCACCCAGCAGCCTCTGGGCGGCAAGGCCCAGTTCGGCGGCCAGCGCTTCGGCGAGATGGAAGTCTGGGCACTGGAAGCTTACGGCGCCGCTTACACCCTGCAGGAGATCCTGACCGTGAAGTCGGACGACGTCGAGGGCCGTGTCAAGACCTACGAAGCCATCGTCAAGGGCGAGCCCATCCCCCAGCCGGGCATCCCGGAATCCTTCCGCGTCATGCTGAAGGAACTGCAGTCTTTGGGTCTGGACGTCGTGGTTCAGGACAAGGAAGGCAACGAGATCGATATGCGCCAGAACTTCGACGACGAAGAGACCGGCTTCGATATGCGTGACGTTGCAGGTTCCGAGACTGTTACCAACGAGAACGAGCTGCTCAACGATTACACCATCAAGGACGCCGACGCAGGTTTCGATGATCCTTCCGTGCTGGACGATGACGAGGCTGCCCCTGCAGCAGAGTCCTCCTCCGACGAAGTGAATTTTGACGACTAAACCCCGGACAAGCTGCCCACCCCGCTGCGGCGCGCGTGCTGCCGCCGCACAGGGCGGGGGAGAGCAGTGGGTTTTTACGTCAGCGAGCATCGAAACAACGAGAGATTAAGAAAGGGTTCGTTTCATGGAAAACAACGTTTTCGATTCCATTAAGATCGGCCTTGCTTCTCCGGAGCAGATCCGCAACTGGAGCTACGGTGAGGTCAAAAAGCCTGAGACCATCAACTACCGCACCCTGAAGCCGGAGCGCGACGGCCTGTACTGCGAGCGCATCTTTGGACCGACGAAGGACTGGGAGTGCCACTGCGGTAAGTACAAGCGCATCCGCTATAAGGGCAAGATCTGCGACCGCTGCGGCGTCGAGGTCACCAAGGCGAAGGTCCGCCGCGAGCGTATGGGCCACATCGAACTGGCCGCGCCCGTCAGCCACATCTGGTATTTCAAGGGCATCCCCAGCCGCATCGGCCTGATGCTGGACATCAGCCCCCGTCTGCTGGAGAAGGTCCTCTACTTTGCAAGCTATATCGTCACCGATCCCGGTCTGACTCCGCTGGAAAAGAAGCAGCTGCTGACCGAGAAAGAGTACCGCGAGATGCGTGAGCGCTACGGCGACGAGTTTGAGGCATCCATGGGTGCCGAGGCCATTCAGGAACTGCTGAAAGAGATCGACCTCGATCAGTTGAGCGCTGAACTGACCGCCGAGGTCGAAAAGTCCTCCGGCCAGAAGAAGGTCCGCATCCTGAAGCGTTTGGAGGTCGTTGAGGCCTTCCGCATCTCCGGCAACCGCCCGGAGTGGATGGTCATGGACGTTCTGCCCGTCCTGCCTCCCGACCTGCGCCCCATGGTCCAGTTGGACGGCGGCCGCTTTGCGACTTCCGACCTGAACGACCTGTACCGCCGCGTCATCAACCGCAACAACCGTCTGCGCCGTCTGCTGGAGCTGGGCGCTCCCGACATCATCGTGCGCAACGAGAAGCGGATGCTGCAGGAGGCTGTTGACAGCCTGATCGACAACGGCCGCCGCGGCCGCCCGGTCACCGGCCCCAGCAACCGTGCGCTGAAGAGCCTTTCCGACATGCTGAAGGGCAAGCAGGGCCGCTTCCGCCAGAACCTGCTGGGCAAGCGTGTTGACTACTCCGGCCGTTCCGTTATCGTCGTCGGCCCTGAGCTGAAGATGGACCAGTGCGGTCTGCCCAAGGAGATGGCTCTGGAGCTGTTCAAGCCCTTCGTCATGAAGGATCTGGTCGAGAAGGGCGTGGCCAACAACATCAAGTCCGCCCGTAAGATGGTCGAGCGTGCAAAGCCCGAAGTCTGGGACAGCTTGGAGACCGTCATCAAGGGCCACCCGGTCCTGCTGAACCGCGCACCTACCCTGCACCGTCTGGGCATTCAGGCCTTCAACCCCGTGCTGGTGGAGGGCCGTGCCATCAAGCTGCACCCGCTGGCATGTACCGCATTCAACGCCGACTTCGACGGCGACCAGATGGCAGTTCACCTGCCGCTGGGTGAGGATGCCTGCCGCGAGGCGAAGATGCTGATGCTGGCTTCCGGCAACCTGCTGAAGCCTTCCGACGGCGCTCCTGTTACCGTCCCGACGCAGGATATGATCCTTGGCAGCTACTACCTGACCACCGTTCGCGAGAACGAAGAGGGCGCAGGCAAGATCTTCCGCGACGAGAACGAGGCTCTGATGGCATACGCTGAGCATGTCGTTACCCTGCACGCACCCATCAAGGTCCGCCGCACCATGACCATTGACGGCGTGGAGCACACCGGTCTGGTGGATGCCACCGTCGGCCGCATCATCTTCAACACCCCCGTGCCCCAGAACCTCGGTTATATCGACCGTACCGATCCGGAGCACTGGCTGGAGTATGAGGTCAGCTTCCGCGTGACCAAGAAGACCCTGCCGGACATCATTTCCCGCTGCATGACCCGCAACGGCACCCGCACCTGCGCTAAGATGCTGGATGCCATCAAGGCACAGGGCTATAAGTATTCCACCCTGTCCGCCATCTCCGTTGCTGTCTGCGACGCCGTCATCCCGCCCCAGAAGGACGAGCTGATCGCCGACGCCGACAAGCAGGTCTCTCAGGTCAACAAGCTGTTCAACCGCGGCCTGATCTCCGAGAACGAGCGCTACACCCAGACCATCAACATCTGGCAGGCAACCACCGATAAGGTCTCCAAGGCTCTGGCAGCAAACCTGCCCAAGGACAACGAGATCTTCATGATGGCAGACTCCGGTGCACGTGGTTCTATGAACCAGATCAAGCAGCTGGCCGGCATGCGCGGTCTGCTGGCAAACACCGCCGGTAAGACCATCGAGATGCCCATTCGTGCCAACTACCGTGAAGGTCTGAACATCTTGGAGTACTTCGTTTCTGCGCGTGGTGCTCGTAAGGGTCTGGCCGATACCGCTCTGCGTACCGCCGACTCCGGTTACCTGACCCGCCGCATGGTCGATGTCTCTCAGGAAGTCATCGTCCGTGAGATCGACTGCGGCACCACCGACGGCCTGTGGGTCTCCGAGATCCACGAGGGCAAGGAGAAGATCGAGAGCTTCCGTGAGCGTATCATCGGCCGTTATGCCGTGGGCGACGTGGTCAACCCCGTCACCGGCGACGTCATCGTGCCCGAAGGCAAGATGATCGACCTGTACGATGCCAACGACATTGAGGCTGCCGGCATCACCAAGCTGAAGATCCGCAGCCTGCTGACCTGCCGTGCAAAAGTCGGCGTCTGCGCACACTGCTACGGCAGCGATATGGCAAACGGTGAGCCCGTCCAGCTGGGCGAGTCCATCGGCGTCATCGCAGCAGAGTCCATCGGTGAGCCCGGTACTCAGCTGACCATGCGTACCTTCCATACCGGCGGTATCGCATCGGCAGAGGATATTACGCAGGGTCTTCCCCGTGTTGAGGAGCTGTTCGAGAGCCGCCGCCCCAAGAGCATGGCCATCATGAGCGAGATCTCCGGTGTCGTCTCTCAGGATGATACCAAGAAGAACGTCGTCATCAAGGTCACCGGCCACGATGAGAGCGGCGCCGAGGTCGTCAAGAGCTACTCCATCCCGTTCACCCAGCATGCACGTGTCATGCCCGGCGACCGTGTGGAGAAGGGCGACGTCATCACCCGCGAGGGTGTCCTGTATCCGCAGGATATTCTGGCCATCAAGGGCCTGAGCGATGTGCAGAACTACCTGATCAGCGAGGTCCAGAAGGTCTACCGTCTGCAGGGCGTTGAGATCAACGACAAGCATATCGAAGTCATCGTCCGCCAGATGTGCCGCAAGGTCCGCGTGACCGACTCCGGTTCTTCCGACCTGATCGGCGGCGCGCTGGCCAACCGCCTCGAAGTTGAGAACATCAATGCCGAGCTCCAGAAGCGTATCGACGCTGGCGAAGAGGGCATCAAGCTGGTCGAGTATCAGCAGGTGCTGCTGGGCATCACGAAGGCTGCTCTGGCAAACGAGTCCTTCCTGTCTGCCGCTTCCTTCCAAGAGACGACCCGCGTGCTGACCGAAGCCGCCATCAAGGGCAAGGTCGATCCGCTGGCTGGCCTGAAGGAGAACGTCATCATCGGTAAACTGATCCCGGCTGGTACCGGTCTCCCGGAAGTCCGCGAGGATCTGAAGCGCCGTGAGGCTGAACGCGACGAGGCTGTTGCTGCTGAGCTGGCTGCTGCAAACCAGCAGTAAGTGCTGACGGGCTGAAAATTCCATAAACGCAATGCCGCCCCGCGGGAGAATGCTCCTGCGGGGCGTTTTTTTGAATAATTGCAATTTTTTCTGGAAAAACTGTTGACATTCCGAATCAGAACGAGTATTATATAACTGTTGCGCGTCCCTGTAGGGGAAGTGCGGCAAAAAAGTCGGAAAAAATCCGATGTTCATCATTAAGAAAGGAGAAACAAAATGCCTACTTTTAACCAGCTTGTACGCAAAGGCCGTCAGGTTCTGGCTACCAAGAGCACCGCTCCCGCACTGCTGAAGAGCTACAATTCTCAGAAGAAACAGTATTCTGATCTGAACAGCCCCCAGAAGCGTGGTGTCTGCACTGCTGTTCGTACCATGACCCCCAAGAAGCCCAACTCTGCTCTGCGTAAGGTTGCTCGTGTCCGCCTCACGAATGGTATCGAGGTCACCTCTTACATTCCCGGTATCGGCC
>ERZ772902.1318-NODE-1318-length-19188-cov-4.206606_pt1 | contig 19188 bp, 15 predicted proteins | sample MGYA00511470_ERZ772902 | MGnify/ENA primary metagenome ERZ772902 (study PRJEB29015, sample SAMEA2737717) | human gut metagenome | biome: human gut; feature: human-associated habitat; material: faeces | place: China | collected 2012 ... | reverse complement strand
TTTTGCAGTTATGCATTGAAGAGAGAAAGGGACAGAAATATGTATTACATCAGTGAATATAAAGAAGGAGATAAATTTACCGGAATCTATCTGTGTAAGAGCAAGCAGATTCTTAAAACGAAGGCGGGAAAGACCTATTACTCCCTCCTTCTTCAGGATAAGACAGGAATTATTGACGCAAAGATCTGGGAATTGAATAACGGGATCGCCGATTTTGATTCTATGGATTTTGTCATGACGGACGGAATGGTGACATCCTTCCAGGGAGCACGTCAGGTCAATATCCGCCGCCTGCGCAAGGCTGAGGAGGGCGAATACGATCCGGCAGAGTACATACCTTCCTCAAAGTATGATATCGAGGAAATGTATCAGGAGCTTTGCGGGATCATTGCTTCTTTAAAGGAGCCTCATTTAAAACAGCTTGCCGAGAATACATTCATCAAGGACACCGCATTTGTCAAGGAGTTCAAGGTACATTCCGCAGCGAAAGCAGTGCATCACGGCTTCGTGGGCGGACTGCTGCAGCACACACTGGCAGTAACCAGACTGTGTGATTTTATGGCAGCAAATTATTCGGTATTGGATCGTGATCTTTTGCTGACCGCAGCGATTTTCCACGACTTTGCAAAGGTATATGAGATTTCTAATTTCCCGATGAACGATTACACTGACGATGGTCAGCTTCTGGGACACATCTTTATGGGTGCAGAAAAGATCGGACAGAAGATTCAGGAAGTACCGGGATTTCCACCGGTTCTTGCCTCCGAACTGCGTCACTGTATTCTGTCGCACCATGGAGAGCTTGAGTTTGGCTCGCCGAAGAAGCCAGCTTTGGCAGAGGCGATCGCTCTAAGCTTTGCGGATAATACTGATGCGAAGCTTGAGACCATCACAGAGATTTACGACAAGGCAGAGCCTACCACAGAGTGGCTTGGTTTCAGCCGTTATGTAGATTCCAATGTGCGCCAGAGCTCCGGTTATGTACAGAAAAAGAAAGGAAACAAAATCTGACATGGCATCAAATAAGAACAATCATGATACATGCCCCGATGGGCAGAAAATGCCACAGCTTGAAAAGGGGCAGGAGATTTCTTTAAAAATAGAAGACATGGGAACAGATGGAGAGGGTATAGGCCGTTTAGACGGTTATACCCTTTTTGTCAAGGATGCACTGGAGGGGGATCTGGTACGCGTCAAGATATTAAAGACCAAGAAGCGGTACGGATATGCCAGACTTCTGGAGGTGATCGAACCGTCACCGTGGCGTGTCACGCCAAAGTGTGACTGCGCCCGTGCATGTGGTGGCTGTCAGATCCAGCACTGCAGCTATGAAAAGCAGCTTATCTGGAAAGAGAAAAAGGTACGGGACTGCCTGCAGCGGATCGGCGGCTTTGCGGAGATTCCGATGGAGCCGATCATGGGAATGGACAAGCCATATCATTACCGCAACAAAGCGCAGTTTCCGGTAGGTTATGACAAAGAAGGCAATCTGGTCACAGGATTTTATGCGGGACGTACTCATTCCATCATACCAAACACCGACTGTGCCATTCAGCATCCGTGTAATCATGCGATTCTGGAAACCGTTCTCTCCTTTATGAAAACGTATCATATAACCGCATACAGCGAAAAGACACATACAGGACTGGTGCGCCATATATTGACAAGGGTTGGTAAATATACCGGCGAAGTCATGGTGTGCCTGATCATCAACGGAAATAAGCTTCCTTATTCAGAAAAGCTGGTAGAAGCCCTTCTTTCCTGTCCGATAAATGGGACAGAAGAGGGTGGCGCAGAAGAAAATGTATTGTATGATAACTGCCAGATAAAAAGCATCTGCCTGAATATCAATCAGGAGAAAACAAACCGGATACTTGGAAATAAGATTGTCCCATTATATGGACAGACCTATATTGAGGACAAGATAGGAGATATCACTTACCGCATTTCACCACTGTCCTTTTATCAGGTAAATCCGGAGCAGACACGCAAGCTTTACATAACTGCACTCGAATACGCAGATCTTCACGGGGACGAAGTCGTGTGGGATCTGTACTGCGGCATCGGAACGATCTCTCTGTTTCTTGCACAGAAGGCAGCCAAGGTCTGCGGTGTCGAGATCGTCCCACAGGCAATCGAGGATGCCAGAGACAATGCGAGGCGTAACGGCTTTACCAATGCGGAATTCTTCGTGGGCGCCGCTGAGGATGTTGTGCCGGAGCAGTACGAGAAGAGTGGCGGCGCACTGCGGGCAGATGTGGTGACAATTGATCCTCCGCGGAAGGGCTGTGACGAGAAGCTGCTTCGCACCGTGGTTCAGATGGAGCCGGAGAAGATTGTGTATGTAAGCTGTGATCCTGCAACGCTCGCAAGAGATCTGAAGTATCTGTGCGGGGAGGGGTATGAGCTGAAGAGAGTGCGAGCCTGTGACATGTTTGGACATAGCGGGCATGTGGAGACGGTGGTAGGACTACAACGCAAAAGTATGTAGAAATCCTTGAATTTACGCACTTTACAGAGTTTTGGACTTTTAATGAAGTTGGTGCAAATCATAAAGAAAAAGTACAAGTTCGTAAAGTGGAGGTGTCTGTGGTACTTGACCTGGATACTTGAAACACAATTTTGTATATAAAAGTGAATAGAGATCATCAGCATCATGATGGCGATAATGAGTACAGCTATCGCAATCTACTTTGGAGAATGGATAAAAGTTGTCATTCCGTTAAATCTCATTGCACTGTTACTACTTGTGCAAGTGGTCTATATTGGAATTCGATGCTATGTGAAAGACTGGCAGGAAGAACGGGGATATTTTTAAAGTAAAACGGGGGGTGTATCAGAACATAAAGAGTATTAGCGTATTCCATAAACAAGAGCAAAACCAGTGTTTTGCTCTTGTTTAGTTATCTTATATCATATGCATGTCATCGTAGTATTAGTACTGATCTACATTTGTTTTATCCACTTTTTCAAATGGAACCCATACATATTTTTGATCATCTGACAAATATTTGATACCTTCCAATGATTGGTTTTGTGCCAAACGAGCGGCAGCTTTGATCAGATATTCACCCTGTCCGGAGCCGGACTGATAGATCGTAAATGCCATTTTGCCGTCTTTGATGGATTGACAACCGGCATCGGTGGCATCTACACCAATGACAGGGAGAGTATCAAAGGAAATATGGTTCTCCTCGCACGACTGGACGATTCCAAGTGCCATATCGTCGTTGTTGCATGCTACAACATCGACAGGCTGTCCGGTCTTGAGGAACAAGTTAAAGTATTCTTTTGCCGTGTCTGTTGACCAATCGGCATTGTCCTCGAAGACATAATGGATATTTTTGCCGGATGCATTTAAGGTATGTTTCAATGCATTTGTTCTTCCTAAAGTAGCGGAATGTGTTTTCTCGCCTTTGAAGATAGCCACATTAATGTCGTTTTTGGAAGAATATTTATTCAAGATATATTCTGCCTGATATTTTCCGGCTTCTTTCTCATTGGATCCAACGAAGATGTACTTGCCTGCTTCCAATCGCTCCGAATTAGGGCAGGAGTTAAAGAAAGCGATAGGCAGATCACCTGCAGCTACCTGTAATTGCAGTGCCGTATCTGTATCAACAGGGTTGCAGAGGATGACATCATAACCGCTATCTACTGCTTCTTTAATATGTGCTAATTGGTTTTCCAAAGAACCTTGTGCATCTTGCACTGTAAGTTCTGCACCAATTTTTTGAGCCTGTTGTTTCGCAGCATCAATGATCGTTTGGCGAAAAGTATCAGCCGTAGAGACCGTGAGGTACATTTTGATGCCGGAAGCATTATCACTCTGTGTACTGCCATTGGAGCAGCCCGTCAGCAAGCCAAGGCAGAGAACCACAGAAAATATTTTTGTCAATAATTTTTTTCTGTATTGCATAGTTATCCTCATTTCTGCGCAAATTTGCGTCTTATATTTTGAAACGACCAATATGTTCTTTCAGATTGTCTGCACTCTGTGAAAGTTCTTTGGCACCGTCCATGACAATATTGCTGTTATCAGCAATGCTGTTTGCCTGTGCCACCATGTTTTCGGAAGTGGCTTGGATTTCCAGTGTGCTGGCTGCCTGTTCTTCGGAAATGGCAGCGACATTTGTTGCTACAGAATCTACTTCGCTTACTTTAGTCATCATCTGTTTGATCAAATCTTCCGTTACCTGAATATCGTTAAAGATTTCATCGAAAGTACGCAACGCAGTATTGATCATGAGACTGCTGTCATCAATGTTTTTCATACTGTCAGCTGCCTGCTTGATGGTCTCCTGTACAAGACCGGTTACCTCGTTGATCAATTCCACGATGTGACCAACGGACTCGGTACTGGTCTGTGCTAACTTACCAATTTCTGTTGCGACAACGGCAAATCCCTTGCCGGCTTCTCCGGCGCGTGCTGCTTCAATCGAAGCGTTCAGGGAAAGGAGATTCGTCTCATCTGCAATATTACCAATGACGCCTACGATCTTTTCAATTTCCTCAGAAGATTTTCCAACCTTATCGATTGCCTGGTCTAATTTCCGGATAGAAGAACTGATTGTCTCCATTGCATCATTGACTTGGCGCATATCGTTTTTACCCTGAATGGAAGCGGTGACAGTCTGCTGCATATGTGACTCTACCTTTGTACTTGTCTGTTTTGTATCAGAAACGACCATAGCAAGTGTTGTGGCATTGTCGGCAATTTCGCTGATAGAGCGGGAAAGCTCATCGACGGTGACGTTCAATTCCTGCATGGATTTTGCCTGTACGGATGCAGAATCATACATTCCTACGGACAGGTTGTTGGTCGTGTCTGACTGCTCAGATACTCTGTCGGAGATTTCGTGGATCTCATACAACATACCCCGAATGGAATCTAGGAAATGCCGGACACTTCTGCCCATATGTCCAATCTCATCACTGCCTTTGACCTTGACATCAACGGTGAAATCACCATCTGCCATTGTGGTAATTGTCTTAGTAAGTCTGCGTACCGGTTTGACAACCAGATGTATAATTCGCTCGACTAAAACGATCAGAACTAAAAGGGCAACGACTGCGATAACGACCATTTTTGTACGAAGACTGTTGACATCTGCGTAAATGATCTTGTCCGGAATGTAGGACACCAGTACCCAGTTTGTTCCGGAAACGGTTTCAAATCCGGTCAGATTACCATTCAATTCGCAAGTGTCATAATCGTTGTCGGAAATCTTCTTTGCTACAGAGGATAAAAAGGCATTCTTGTTGGATGTATCCAATTTCGTGGACACGAGAGAAGAATCACGATGTGCCAGGATCGTTCCGTCGTTCGTATCGATCAGAAAGGCTGCGGCATCATTCATTTTGACAAAGGAATTAACGATTACGGCAATTCTCTGAAGAGATACATCTGCAGAGATTACGCGGATCGTGCCGGAACCGTCATTTAACAATGCGGAAGCACTGACTTGGTTTGTTCCATCGTCACTTTCGTAAGCACTGCCGTATTTCATATTAATACGGGAAAGTCCTTCCTGGTACCAGGTAGACTGTGTAACATCATGAAAAGTCTGCTCTGACTTGCTGGCCTTGATGACATTACCTTCCTCATCAGCGACATAAAGTCCGTTTGGATAATTGGCATTATACTCATAGTAGGAATCTAACAACTTTTGCAATTCCGCACCGGACGCTTTGGTCTGCTCAATGGTCTGCTTTGCCATAGAAAATGCTGCGAGATTTTCATTTAGCCATCCGGCAATACTTTCTGACTGATAGCTGATGGAGGAATCCAACAGACTGGTTGCATTGTTGGAAATGATCTTGCCGGAAATTGTGTAGGACAGTAAGATCATGACAACGATCAAAATGGTTACAACCGGTACGATGGTTCCAATGATCTTTGTTTTGATTGAAATCTTCGTGTTACTCTTTTTCTTAGAAGGTTTCAAAGATGTTTCTGTGTTTGCCTTATTTTTCATAGGCGGTCACCTCTTTTCATAAACTATGGTTTTTCGATAGAAATCTTCTCCACGTATTGAGTTGCTATGTTTGAAAAGTTCCACTTAGATAACTCGAAAATCCGCTTTTTCAAAGCTTGTTGTGTGTTTTGAAAGCTAATTTGTTCGTTAATAACCCCGGATAACCAAATGCCTGCATTGTGGTCGCTTGGATCTCCCTAAGATATAGTACATTATAACATATATACCACGAGATTTGTAGATGATTTGCTGTACTGAAGATTGTTGTAAAACTTTTGATTTTGCTTGACACGATCGGTGGTGATAATGCTTCTACAGATGGAAGCCCTGAGAGGATCCTGGAGAAGTATGGAAGTATGGCGATCAGGTGACACTGTTGCAAAATGCAGAGAATCTTAGGGGATCCGGTGGATTTAATACCGGGCTCCGGCTTGTGTTGGAAAAGGGTTACTCTTATGCGATGTGTCTGGATGATGCGATGGTAGATGAACAGGCTATCTCGGAATTGTATACTTATTTGGAGCAACATTCCGATACGGGAATGGCAGGTGCCAGAGTATACCATACCCAGATGCCGGAGTATGTGCAGTAGTGCGGGATGAAGATTGATTTTGCGCAGGGCATGGTGCAGACATTATATGCGGATGTGCCGGAGGATGGAACTTTGCCGGCAGCGAAAGCCTTACATCAGATGGGAGCGAATAACAAAAGACCAAATACTTTTATAGAATATTATATGTGGAGAAATCGTTTGCATTTCTTTATGAAGTATACACCGAAGGATCAGTTGGAGCAGATGAGTGTGAACACTTTGGAAATGATCTTTGATGCCATGCTTAATGGCACCAATGGAAAGCATGATATTTGAAAGCAGAGCGTATTGTCAGGGGATGATTGATCTGAATATTCTTGAAAAGGGGGAGGATTATAGGAACCTGAAGAAAAGCTATGTCATTTTTATCTGCACATTTGATCAATATGGAAAGGGTGTATCGGATGCTTTCACGCAAGATCTGGAGGAGGCGGTGCAGTCTGTCCGTCAGAATGAGAAGTGGAGGCTGGATTATATGACATTACAGCAGGAATATAGGGAAAGATATGAAGAGGGAAAGATCGAAGGAAGGCTCGAGGGCAAAATAGAAATATTATACACAGGGTTTCATATGACCCCATCCCAAATTGCGGATAAACTTTCCTTGCCGGAATCTGAGGTGCTACGGATTTTAGCAGAACTGCAAGAGTAAAAAGTAGAATATTTGTAAAAGTGTATAGTAATTCAAAAAGATATTTGATATAATTACAAGCGGGAGCAATGGGGATTGTTCCCATTTTTTTAATGGTATAGGAAAAAGATCGTAATGTGGTGGGATACCTCCAAGAATTGCAAAGCAATTCTTGGAGGGCAGAACGCTGGGGTTGTTTTGTACAAAATGGAAAGGAAGGGCATTATATGCGCAAGAACAAAAGAGTATTGGCGGTGCTGCTGAGTGCAGCGATGACGATCGCTTCATTGACATCCGGTGGAACAGGGGGTGTGCCGGCTCGTGCAGCGACTTCGACATCATCATTTCAGGATCTGAATCAACAGCAGATCACGGAGGCAATGGGAGTTGGTTACAATTTGGGCAATTCGCTCGAAGCGAATGATGCCGGAACTCCGAATGAGACAGCATGGGGCAACCCGAAGCTGACGGAGCAGTTTGTACTGGCTGCGAAAAGTGCAGGCTTTCAGTCGATCCGCATTCCGGTGTCTTATCTGAACAAGATTGACGATAATAATGGATATCAGATTGATTCTGCCTGGCTTGACCGTGTGCAGGAGGTTGTGGATTATTGTGTGAAGAACGATATGTATGCGATTGTGAATATGCATGGAGATGGCTATACGACGATCAATGGAGGATGGCTTCTTTGCGGAAGCAGCGATCAGACGAAGATCCGGGAGAAGTATAAGGCATGCTGGCAGCAGATTGCAACGCGCTTTAAGGACTACGATGAGCATCTGATCTTTGAGTCGATGAATGAGGAATTTGATGGAACTTATGGTGATCCGAACAGAACGCATTATGAGAATATTAATACATATAATCAGATCTTTGTGGATACGGTTCGTCAGACCGGCGGCAATAATGACAAGCGCTGGCTGTTGATTCCGGGATGGAATACGGATATTAATTATACGGTTGGTGATTATGGTTTTGCGCTGCCAACAGATCAGTATTTGTCATCCGGTGTGGCAGCCGGAGAGAAGAGAATCATGATCTCCGTTCATTATTATGCTCCATGGGAGTTCTGTGGAACGGAATCTCAGGCGGTTACGCAGTGGGGCAGCAAGGCAACGGATTCTACGAAGAAGGCATCCTGGGGGGATGAAAGCTATATGGTATCCCAGTTCAAGAAATTAAAAGATAAGTTTGTTTCGCAGGGATACCCGGTGGTGATCGGAGAGTTTGGTGCGATCAATAAGTCTTCGATAGACAGTCAGAATACGGTATGCCGTGCCGATTTCTATCAAAAGGTCTGCTATTATGCGAAACAGAATGGTCTGGTACCGGTAGCATGGGATAATGGTTATAACGGAGTGTATGGCTTCTGTCTGATCGACCGTTCAACGAATACGGTTGTACATCCGGAGGTTGTGAATGCGGTGATGGAGATTTACCGTGCATCCTCTACGGCAACAGGGATTTCACTGGACAAGGATCGGATTACAGTCAGTGTTGGCGATGCGGGAGTACAGCTTAATGCTTCTCTGACACCGGCGGACAGTCAGGATCTGATCTCCTGGTCATCCGATGATGACACGGTCGCAACGGTGAGTTCATCCGGACTTGTTACGGCAGTGGGCGCCGGAAGCTGTACGATCACGGCATCTGTGGCAGGAGGCTATAAGGCAGAGTGTAAGGTGACAGTGCCAAAACCGACATATATCCGTACGAAGCTTTATATGATGAATACGAACGACTGGGGCACTACCGTCAGCGAAGAAAGTGCAGATATCACGACAGCAGATCAGGAATATACAATGACCTTGAAGGTGACGGATACGCAGCTTCAGAATATCGGTTCTCTGTATTTGAAGGATATTCAGGCGACGGAGCCGGAGGATTCACCGATCAGCTATGCCACGCTTAAGGTAAAGTCCATAACAGTCAATGGAAAAGAGTATTCCATGAATAATAGTGTGTTTACTTATAATAGCAGCTTGAAGAGTACAACAGGAAAAGCGAACAATGTGTTTGACTTTGCATTTGTCAATATTTGGGCAATTACCTATATTGATGATGTGACTACGGAAAGCAAGAAAGCATATTTTAATGGGGTATCTTATCAGGGGACGAATACGATATCTATGACATTTGAGGTATCCGATGTTAAGGCGAATGGGACAGAGACACCGAGTGCCGCACCGAGCAGTACGCCGAAGGTGACGACATCGCCAAGTGCCGTACCAAGCAGCACACCGAAAGTAACAGTGTCTCCAAGTGATACACCGGCACCGGGCCTTACACCAAGTGCCGTACCGAGCCAGACACCAGCACCAAGCAGTGCACCGGGATCAAGCGCAGAGCCAAGTCAGACACCTGCACCGGGAGAGACTGACAAGCCAAGTGCATCACCAAGTCAGACGCCTGCACCAAGTGATACAACAACCTCAAGTGCATCACCGAGCCAGACACCGGCACCGGGAAATACAAAAGCTCCGGGTACCGGTCCGAGCGCAACATCGGGGACAAACGGAGACAACTCACACACCGCAATGAGCTTTACTTTGAAAGCAAGTGTCAAAGGTGTAAAGAATCTTTCGGTTGGAACAAAATATAAGCTGGCAGCCGGAAAGAAAATGACACTTTCCGCGGACTTTATCACAGACACCGATGATCAGGAAGTATCGTTTACAAGCAGCAAATCATCTGTTGTAAAGGTAAATGAAAACGGTGTTGTGAAGGCAGGAAAGAAGACTGGAAAAGCAGTGATCACCGTGACGGCAGCAGACGGAACAAGTCGTAAAGTTACTGTTCAGGTTATGAAAAAAGCAGTGAAAAAGCTTGCGATCAAGAAGGGATCACGCAGCCTGAAGAAAGGCAAGAAGCTGAAATTAAAGGTTCAGGCAAAGCCGGGCAAGAAACTGGCATCGAATCAGTATTACTGGAAGACGTCCAGTGCGAAGAAAGCAACAGTTTCTGCAAAGGGAATTGTGAAAGCAAAACAAAAGGGAACTGTCAGGATTACTGTTTATGCAACGGATGGAAGCGGAAAGAAAGCATCCGTTAAGCTGCAGGTGAAATAGTCAGAGATTGAAATATTAAATGTGTTGGATTTGCTTGCAATTGCAAGCAAACATGGATAAAATATTAAGAAAAAGGAGGCGATACTATGGCAAACACATCTGCTGTATATGCAAGAATAGATACGAATCTCAAGGATAATGCGGAGGGAATTCTTTCGCAACTGGGTATTTCTCCCTCAAGTGCAATTCAGATGCTTTATAGTCAGATTGTATTGAACAAGGGAATGCCGTTTGAATTGCGCCTTCCTTCTTCAAAGCCGTCATCTGTTGGTGCGATGACCAGAAATCAGCTTGATGCAAAGTTGCAGAAGGGTGTCGATTCTATTAAAGCAGGCAGGGTATATTCTGCTGACGAAGTGGATGAGGCGCTTGCAAAGGAGTTTGATATATGACAGATTACTATGCAGTAGTTTATTCTGCAGTGGTCGAGATATCAAAGGAATTATAGATTCTGATGCAGATGAAATCTGAATAAACTGAGAAACGCCGGTACCGGCGTTTCTCTTTTTTATTATAGACTCGTTTTCAGCTATCCCTACTCCGTGCGTCTCAGCTGGTCAACTACACTGACCCTGCTTTCCTGACGATAGAGCAGTGCAGGAACAGTGCATCCGACAATCAGAAATACGAGAACGGCAATAAATACCGGTACAAGTGTTGGGCGCGCCGTGAAGAACCAGACGGTGTTGGTAAACATATGTCCGATCGGAAAGGTCAGTACGGTCGACAGCGCCAGGGCAAGCAGCGATGCGCTGATGGCGTAAAACAGGCCTTCTTCGATCAGCATGGTGCGAAGCTGACGGTTCGTCATGCCAACGGACTGCAGCACGGCAAATTCATGCTGTCTTGTCAGGATGCCGGTCAGGATCGCATTGATAAAGTTCAGTGTGCCGATCAGCGCAATGACTGCGCACAGGAAGCCGCCGCAGATTATGAAGAGATGCTTGAAGCTGTTGAGTGAAGCACGCTGCGAAGCACGGCTGTCGAAGCTGAGCTCGCTGGCAGGAACGGAGGTCTGACGTTTCAGATAACGCTCCGCGCTGGTTTCCGCTTTGCGGTTTGGCGTATCAAACAGATAAAACAACCGGGATGCCTTCTGACCGCTGTCCGCCAGAAACTGATCGTGCGTGAGAACCGTGGAATAGGAGTCAACGGAGAAGTAGCGGTAGCTCATGCTGTACGGCACGCTGACCAGAGCACACACGGTGTAATTGATATTGCGTGATTTAAAAATATGGTACTGCAGGTATTGTTCCGGGGTAGAGTCATCAGCCGGCTCGCCGGTGCGCGCATCAATAACGCCATCCTTCCGGATATAAGATACCTTCAGAGTATCTCCGACCTTTGGATATTTCTCCGGGTTAATCATATTTCCGTAATCGTCTGTATCGACAACGATTGCGATCGCATGTTTTGATGTGTCCGATAAAGCGGACAGATCTCCGCTGTGAATGGTCAGCTTTGAAAGCAGGGAGGAATCCAGAATTTCCAATTGCATATCGGACGCAATCCGGCCATTCCGGTGATCCTCGTAGCTTAAGTTCTGCTCCAGCTCCTCTTTGGTATAGATATCATCATGGAGCTTGCGGTAGGTCTTCTCTGTGATCCATGTGACCGGCTGGATGTCATCTTTTGGCTTGTAGCCACAGCCGCTCAGGCTGTTCTGGGTGTTTTGCCGGATCTCATCGATTGTGTCCTGTGAGATGTTTTCATTCATGTTTCCGTCATAGCGGAAATAACTGTTATTGCTGACGATGAAATCGCCGCACAGCATTCTGGAGAGATATTTGTCCATATCAAAGCCGTTGACGAACAGCACCAGAATATTTAACAGTACGATGGACAGAGACAGCGATATCACGACCAGAACAGTTTTGCGTTTGTTTCGTCCCAGATTGGCAAATGCCATCTGATGTACTCTGGCTCCGCGTGTGCGGCGTTTTTTGGCGCGCGAGCGTGAAAGCTCCGTATATTTGGCGGCCTCTACCGGAGATACTCTGGAAGCCATTCGTCCCGGACGGAAGCAGGAAAGAAGAACCGTGCCGAGAGCGAAAAGACCGGCACCAAGGAAGATCCATGGGGATGTGCTGATCGTGCCGGACAGTGAAAGGTTAGAACTCTTTAAGATCAGCGGAGTCATTTGGCATCCGATCAGATAGCCGAGAACAAGTCCGATCGGAATGCCGATCAGACAGAGGAAGAGAGCCTGCTGTCGTATGATCCGGCGAAGCTGTGCCGGGGTGACACCGATGGTTTTGAGAAGTCCGTAAAATCGAATATCACTTGTGACGGATATCTGGAAAATATTATAAATGATCAGGAATCCGGTAAAGACGGTCAGGAGTAAAAAGCAGATGACACCGACCAGGGAGATAGTGTCCGGATTATCGGACAGACGGGAGGCGGTATATCCCCAGTTAGCACCGATACGTACGCTGTTTTCTTCGTCGCGTGTGTTCCAGTTGTAACCGAGATCTGTGTCGATATTCTCCATTGTTTTCTCGATATTAAAGCTGGAACGGAGCATAACGTTTAAATCGGTGCGAAAGTTTGTGAGCCCTTCTTTCTGACCGATGGCGATTGCCTCGTCCACGTAATCTCTGGAAACGTTGATATAGTGAACCGGCATGACATCATCAAAGTTCCAGTAACCGACCAGAGTAAATGTGGCGGTCTGCGTGCTGCCGGACTGTGTACTGTCACAGAGTGTGTAGGAGAGAGAAACTTTTTCGCCAAGCTTTGGTGTGACGCCGAGAAGCTTTAATGAGCCTGTGTCCATTGCGATTTCGTGTCCCTTTTGTGGGACACGTCCGGTGGTTGGTGTGGCGTAGCTCCACTTTGCTGTGTTTGGATCCATATAGCTGATCTCTGCGCTGCATTTTTCGAAACCGTCATCTGATTTTGTACCGATGACAATGCGGGTGCCGCTTTTTTTGATGTCAGGGTGTGCCTGAAGTGCCTTGATCTGCTCATCGGTAACGTCTTTAAAGGTTCCGTGGCTGTAGCCGCCGATCTGACGGAAGGTATAGGTTTCATAGCTGGCGTTGACCGACATCATCACGGTAAACAGCGAGGTGAATAAAAGTGTTGTCAGTGCGATTGCAATGATCGCGATGATATTACGCTTTTTGGCTGCTTTTAAAGCACGAAAGCTTAAGCGGCGGATACATTTATGATTGGAAACATGCATACTTTCACCCCCCCTAATTCCGACGGATGATACAGCCGTCTTCAATGTGAATGATACGGTCTGCCATCTGCGCAATCTCTTCGTTGTGGGTGATCATGACGATCGTCTGGCCAAATTTCTCGCTGGTGACTTTTAAGAGACTTAAAACGTCCTGGCTTGTTTTGGAATCCAGATTACCGGTTGGCTCGTCGGCGAGAATAATCGACGGTGTGCCTGCGAGTGCCCTTGCAATCGCAACACGCTGCTGCTGGCCACCGGAAAGCTGATTCGGAAGTGCTTCCAGACGATCCTTGAGTCCGAGTGTTTCTGCAATCTGATCAATATATTCGCGGTCGATCTTTTTGCCGTCCAGCTCCAGCGGAAGCACGATATTTTCATAGAGATTTAAGACAGGCACCAGATTGTACGACTGGAAAACGAAGCCGATCTTGCGGCGGCGAAAGATCGTAAGCCGCTCCTCGGAGAGCGAGAAAATATCCTTCCCGTCGACCATTACTTTACCGGTTGTGGGACGATCCAGTCCGCCGAGCATATGAAGCAGCGTGGACTTTCCGCTTCCGGAGGTGCCGACAATAGCGGTAAATTCGCCCTTTTCCACGGCCAGATTGATGCCGCGCAGAGCGTGAACGGCGTTTTCCCCATCGCCGTATATTTTGGTGAGATTTTCTGTTTGTAAAATAGACATGATTCATTTCCTTTCTTTGTAGATCTGTAAACACGTTTAGTATGACATACAAATCTTTCCGCAATCTTTCAAGGCAGGAAAAAATTATGACGGTTTTGTAAGAATTGCCGTCCGGGTTAGGAGAGAGGAAGATAAACAGAGAAAACAGAGCCTTTGCCGGGGACGGAGGAAACCTTAATATAGCCATTCTCTCCGGACAGGATTTCGCGGGAAAGATACAGACCGATGCCGACGCCGCTTTCATCCTGTACCTGACCGGAGCGGTAGAAGCGCTGGAATATTTTAGGAAATTCCTCCTCGTCTATGCCGATGCCGGTATCCGTGATATCGATCCTTGCAAACAGCTCATAGGTGTAAACGGAGACAGTAATGCCGCCGGTGGAGGTATATTTGATGGCATTGTCCAAAAGATTGCCGATCGCTTCGCTTGTCCACTTCAGATCAAAGCAGACCGTGGCATCGGCTTCGCAGACAGTCAAGGAAAGCCCCTTGGCTGTGGCGGCAGGTATGTACTGCTCCTGAAGCTGGAAAAGCATGGGCATAATCGGCTGCTTTTTGCAGGAAAGCGCAATGATGCCATGTTCCAGACGGGACAGTTTGACCAGAGAGTCGATCAGAAAACACAGCTTTTTCGTCTGAACTTCGATCGCCTGAGCACTGTTTCTGGCAGAATCGGAGAGATTTTCTTCCAGTAAAAGCTCACCGTAGAGCTGCAGATTGGCGATTGGTGTTTTGGTCTGATGGGAAATGTCGGCGATGAAGGTTTTGATCCGGTCTTTCTCGGTGGCAACATTCTGCGCTGAAAGAGCGGATGCGGAAAGATAGTGTGCGAATTTTGTTTCCAGAGCGGATAACAGGCTTTCGTCAAAAGTATCCTCGGTAAATTCTCCGTTTATCGCGAGAGTCAGCATGTGATCCAGCGTCTCCATCGTGCGTTTTGTCTTGTGTCTGTTCCATAGAACAACAGCGGTGGCGGTGATCACGGCGGCTGCTGTAACAAATATATAAAGGTTCATTTATTCTCCATTCTCCCAGCGGTAGCCGATTCCGTAGACAGTCCGGATGCAGGACTGGGCATGCAGCTTGTCGCGAAGGCGTTTGACGGTGACGGAAAGTGCGTTGTCGTCTACAAATTCACTGCCGTCCGTCCAGATGCGGTCGGTGAGCTGATTGCGTGTCAGTGTGATACCGCTGTTGGACGTCAGCAGATATAACAGCTTCTGTTCGGTGCGGCTAAGCTCGACGTCAGAGCCATTCAATGTGAAGCGAAGCCTTGCAAAATCAAACGAGTAGTCTCCTTGAACAAACACAGAGGATGTGTCTGTCGTGGAATGACAGCGCAGCTGCGTTCCGACACGCGCCCGTAGCACGGCAAGGGAAAATGGCTTTGTGATATAGTCATCGGCACCCTGCTCCAGACCTTCGACAATGTCCATGTCCGTGTCATTTGCGGTTAGAAGGATCACAGGCATCTGCGGTGTCTGTTCCTTGATCTCACGGAGCAGCGTAAGACCATTGCCGTCCGGCAGTGAGATGTCAAGCAGGACCAGAGACACGCTGCCGGTTATAAGCTGTTCTCTGGCAGCCTGAAGACTCTGGCAGGAGATAGTCCTGCGTCCGGGTTCTTTTAATGCCCGGCACAGACCTGCGTTTAAGCCGCGGTCATCCTCAACGATCAGTATTTGTTCCATGGTAATCCGACATTCCTTTCTGGCTTTTGGCATATTTTTGATATATGTCATGCTTTACAATATAGATGATTATAGATGTTTTTGCACAGAAAGACAACCGGATCGGAAACATCATGGTAACAGAATATACATAAAATAGACACAGATCCGAGGTATACTTGGTAAAAAGTGAGAAATTGCCCGTTTACTTGCGTTTGTCATCCCTTTCCGGTTGACGAATATGAAGATTTTGCTATAATAATTCAGAGAATTATTACGATATAATATACGCGAAGGGAGAAAGGATCAAAGTGATCGCAGAATGCGGATAATGGTACCCGGTAGTTGGCGGACTGCTGTGTGGACGCTCCTTCGAATTTGAAAAATGAAGTTTTTCAAATGGATGATTTTTCGTATAACAGACGATATAACAGATAGAAATATAAAAATATTGTTGTATATATTTCACAAAAGAATGACACGCATAGTATAGACAGAAGAGGAAGTGATAGAGATGATAAGAGAGAGGATGAGAATAGACCGGTTCCGTACATGGATCGGCATGGCAGTGCTTTTGCTGGCATTTGCGGTTTCACCGGCAGTACGGGTGCAGGCAGCGCAGATTACGATTGACGGAGATCCGCAGGAGTGGACCGGCGTGGATATGCAGAATTCTTCGGACAGCGCCGTGGCGAAGTGGGCTGTGATGCAGGATGAAGATTATGTGTATTTCTATGTACAGCAGAATGGTGGTAATGAGTACTACCTTCCGATCAGCAATACGAATATTGATATTAAGTATGCAAGCGGTCAGGGCGGCAGCAATACCCAGATCCGTTTTACTTATATGATGCAGGAGTTCAAGAACGCCTGGTACGGAGATATTACCGGCGTGAAGAAGGCATATGCGCCAAGCAAGGAAGCGAACAAGTACGAGATCGAGTTTGCGATTCCGAAGTCCTTTTTCAGTGAGGATGATTATACGATCACCTACGGTGGCACCTCTGTCAAGAGCAGTGATATCAAGCATGTGAAGGATCATGAGCAGCCGACACCGACGGCAGCGGTATATCAGGGCATTACGATCGATGGAACCTTTACCGACTGGGACAGCATTTCCAAAAAGAAGATCGATGACCGGTGGATCGAGGAGACAGCAGCCGTATTTGACGGGGACTATCTGTATCTCTATGTGAAGGAGAAGGAGAATGGTTCTGCGACAGGTGCCGGAGAGTGCGGCAACGGTAAGTATACGATCTATACCGACCTCGGCAGACATACGACTTTCCAGATCCGGAAGGATCATATCGAGGGGATTGACGGAGCGAAGGTTTCTTATTCTAACAAGCGTTATGAGATTGCCATTCCGGCAACTGCCCTGCGCCAGTATAAGGACACGATTTCTTTCGGATATTATATGCGGGACGATATGCTGCTCGATGATATTGCCAATCTGAAGGAGGATACCGAGACAGACAAGACCTTCAACAAGATTGTTTACGATGGCAAATATTCCGACTGGGATTATTATCCGCATCAGCTGATCCAGTATTCGACCAGCGGTGGAACCGGTAATGATGCCGAGGCGGCACTTTATGTGGAAGGAACGACACTGTATGGTCATGTTCTTTCTATGCTCCATATGAACGAGAAGGAGTTTCAGCCGTTTGCGCTGCGTCTGAATGAGAATGATGAGACTACCATGGGACTTCGTCTGGTGACGGTCGATAAGAACGGCAATATCAATAAGGATTGTAAGATCGATAATCTGGATGCGGGAACGTATGAGTATTATCTGTGGGATTTAAACTCAGGCTTATCAGCAACGAATATCAACGATGATGATGCACCGATCTATGGCAGAATGTATCTGACGGTCCGCCAGACAGCCGATGGTAAGTCAATCTCCGATGAGATGGAATTTGAGGTTGACCTGGAGAAGTTAGCGAAGCATTTTGATCTGGATCCGACGGATCTTAAGATGATCCAGGCGAAATACATTAATATTGGTAATGAATGGGTATCCATTGCCGGTACATCGACCGGTACCTGGATGGGAATCTCTCTGTGTGGACTTTTAGTGCTGGCGGTACTGTGGTTTCGGAGAAAGAGAGCGAAGGTGGTATAAATGACACCGATATTAGGATGGATCATATTTGTCGTGTGGCTTTACGTTCTGTGGGTGACCCGCAGAAGTGAGCTGCCGGCATGGCATTTTATATGGGGAAGCTGTGGGCTTTTTGTACTGATGATGATCTTCCTTCGTCCGTACTGTACACAGCCGCTGGCACAGGTTGTCGCTGCACTGGCGGGAGGCTTTGGCAAGCTGACAGGTATGTTTCAGTCGTACTTTAAGTATGGCGTGATCTTTGTCAATTCCAGGGCGGGGGCTATTTCGCTGCTGATTGACTTTGAGTGCTCCGGCATATTGGAGATCATGGCATTTGTGGCGCTTCTTGCATTTTTCCGCGCATATACCGTTTATGAAAGAATCGTGGTAGGGATCCTTGGAACATTTTATATTATTCTGGCAAATGCGCTGAGGATCATTGCAATCTGCGTGATCATTTATGTGTTTGGCATGCCATCCTATTATGTGGCACATACCTTTGTGGGACGTATCCTGTTTTACGGACTGTCCGTTTTATTATACTTTTTTGTATTTACCAAGACCCAGATCATACGCCAGAAGGTAGGTGGCTTTACGTATGGAACTGATAAATAGATTCTGCAATTCATTTTTATTCTGGGCGGCATGGATCATCATTCCGGTGATGATGGAGATCGTACCTTCTCTTGGAAGTGTGTTTGTCCTGATCAAGAAGCATATATTTCATAAAGAGATCATAAAGCCGGCGATAGATCCGGAGATTTCTCTGATCATCCCGATCTATAATTCGATGGATACGCTGGAGCAGTGTATCCGTTCCATTGATGAGAGCGATTATCCGGATGAGAGGATTCGTATCTTTCTGGTGAATAATCAGGGGCAGGATGACAGCTTTCAGGTGTTTTGTGACTGTCAGCAGAAGTATCCACAGCTTCAGATGCAGTGGCTGAATGCGAAGCAGGGAAAGTCGAAGGCACTCAATATGGCGCTGTTTAACAGCGAGGGCAAATATATTATTCATATTGACAGTGATGGTCTGTTGGAACGGTCGGCGCTGCGCAATATGGTGTATCGTTTTGAGGCGGATCAGACGATCGAGTGTATGACAGGAGTCATTCTTACCGATCCAAAGCAGGTGCAGGCGTATCCTCCGGTGCTGCCGCGTATTCTCCGTAAGGTGGAGTTTATGGAGTATGCACAGGCGTTTCTTGCAGGGCGGAATTACTCGGCGGAGGTAAATGCGGTATATACACTTTCCGGTGCA
>ERZ772902.1289-NODE-1289-length-19525-cov-3.752286_pt1 | contig 19525 bp, 11 predicted proteins | sample MGYA00511470_ERZ772902 | MGnify/ENA primary metagenome ERZ772902 (study PRJEB29015, sample SAMEA2737717) | human gut metagenome | biome: human gut; feature: human-associated habitat; material: faeces | place: China | collected 2012 ... | reverse complement strand
TTCATTCATCAGCCGGATGGTTGCCTGTGTCTTTTCAAAGTTCTGCATATCGAGAATTGCATTTCTGCCGCATCCGTTCTTTGTCAGAAAAACCGAAGCACCAACAGCTATATCACGCAGCACAGTTATGCAGACTGTCAGCGGCTGGAAATGCAGGTATAGCAAAATGCACAAAAGCACCGAAAGCGATATAAAAAACGTGATATGCAACACCAGAAACATTATTTTTAACATGTTAGGATGATAGGAAATATATGAAATACAAAAAAATAATTGATAAAACGAATATATATACATTTAATAATGACATTTGTGAAAAGTTCTTAAATTTTTAATATAAATCTGAAATATTCAATATGCTAATGGTATTGCTTTTGCACAAAAAAAATCCTACAATTTAGATAAAGTGAAAATGTGGCATAAAAACCATTGTGAAACAGAAGGAACAAAACAGGGGGAAAGGAAAATCGGTATGTGGAAAGCGACAATATCACCGGAGAAACGGAAAAAGATAAGAAGATCTGTCAGCTTTTTTCTGAGCTTACTTTTGATACTGGAAATGGTATCGGGAACTGGCATGTTTGCAGAAGGAAACAGAGTGAAAGCGAAGGAAGAAACTCCATATGCCGTATACCTGGATCTTTCAGGAAGCAGCACGGCAGAGGCATTGGCATCCAAAGGGATCTATGCATACGCTTATGACGATGCAGCAGAGGCAGAAGCAGCAGAACCGGTAAAGCTGGAAAAGGCAGAGGGACAGCAGGAGATCTGGCAGCTGGGTCTGACCCGGAAATATCAGCATGTTGTATTTTGCCAGGGACAGAAAAAAGAAAACAAAAACACCACAGGGGAGCTTACGATAGACTGGTCCTTACAGGCACCCTGCTACCGGCTTCAGGGAGAAGACCTGACCGGTACAGGCAGCTTTTACGGATTGTATACCGTATATTTTGATGGAAGCCAGTACAGTGCGTTCTGTAAGAACGGCGTCAGCGTCTATGCATATGATTCGGAAGAAAGCAGTGCAGCGGATGCGCCTGTTGAGATGAAGCCCTCTGATAAGGGCGATGGAATTTACGAATACTGTCTGGACAGACCCTATGAATATATCGCATTTATGGCCGGGACAGATGGATGGGATTATACGGAAGCGACCACACCGGTTTATACAGAATGGGACTTCCGGGATCCCTGCTTTGTACTGGAGAAGGTAGACGGAGAAGAATCCACAGGCAGTTGGGTAAACCTTCATTATATGATTTATTTCGATGCATCGAAGATCAAAGAGGATCCGGAGTTCTTAAAGTCTGGCGTATCCCTTTATGCCTGGACAGAGCAGGAGGGCGGCAGACAGGAGCTTTCTGCAGAGCCGGTTCGGATGATTGCGTCTACGAAAGGCGAGGATATTTATCAGTACACCCTGGATCAGGCATATGACCATGTGCAGTTTTTCCTGGGCACCTCCTTTGATGCAGCCATCCAAACAGATGTCATCGAAATTGACTGGAACAGTCTGGCAGCACCCTGCTATCAGATGACCATCGAAAGAATCGAAACAGAAACCGAGACGGAAATGGAGACTGAGACGGAAACGGAAACCGAGACCCAGACCGAGACCGAAACACAGACAGAAACCGAAACCCAGACGAAGTCAGAAAACGAGTCTGAAACAGAAAGCAGACCTCAGACAGAGACTGCTACAGAAACACATACCACGGTAGAAACCGAGACCAAAGCAGATTTCAAACCGGAAACAGAGACCGGCACAGAGACAAGCTACGAAACGGAAAACAATGTGCCCTCTGCACCGGAAACAGAAAAGGATGCTGCAGACTCCGAAGGAAACACTCCGGACAGCGATCCGACAGCAGAAGCAGCCTGGGAGCAGGAAGCGAGGTGCGAGACTCATTTTTTTCACCTAGAGGTGCTGAGCGAAACGGTTGAGGCGAAAACCGTAGAAACCCTGGAACGGGGAACTGAGCCTGCCACAGAAGGATCCAAACAGGAAAATACAGAAGAAAACAACAGAGAAACTGCGTCGGAAAGCAAACAGACAGAGGAAGAGACCAAACAGACCGAAGCAGAAACCGGCACAGAGGAGAGCAGTAAAGAACAAGCTCCTTCCAAGGAAGCTGTCGGAAAGGAAGCAACAGAAGAAATCCAGCAGGACGGAAACCTGTACGACATGGGCGGCGAAATGAGAAAAGCCAGCCGTGTGGCGAAGGTTGGACTCAGAAAGGCAGCAGGAGGACTGGACTCTAACTATGTATATCTTGATACGACGGGGATGGATTTGAATCCTGATGCAAAGTGGAGTGAAGCAACTCAGTTATATCTTTTTAAGAATGGCGAGGGCACTTTTAGTGACGGTGAAAAAGTCACCGTTTATGGCAAAGACTATTGGAGATGGCAAATTGACAGCACCAATGGTAATAAGGAGTTTGCCTTTACCTATGTAGATAATTGGAACGATGGTGATAATGCGATTAATAGGAATAATTATTATAGAACAGAATTAGCAGGTAAGAGTTCTTCTTCTTCTGTTGGTATAAGTTTTTCTGCTGCTGGCGGAAAGGTGTTTGCAAGAGATACTGATGCATCAGGAACGATCGGAAGTACACAGGTTTACATTGTCAAAGACATCACTGCAGAAATCGCGAACAAGATGCCTTTATATTTCTATGACTTTACTGGTAAGGCCACAACCCAGGTAAAGGTAGTCTATTCGTCGAATAGTAACTTCTCTGCGGAAGCAGGGGGAGCTCTGAAAACAGTTGAGATGAATAGCGTTACTGATTTTCCGAATCTCTATACAGTAGAGCTGAAAAAGGAGGAAATTGAAGCAAAACCCTATGTGAAGTTTACAGATGGATCCGGAAAACAGCTGGGAGAAATTTACTATTTCGGAGAAGGCGGTACCAATGCAGATGCTGGCGTAGTTCCCGTAACCTATAAAGCGGGTTCTGTGGATACCTTCCTGTATGGAGCTACCGAGCTGAAAAGCGGTGACGGTACAACAATTACTCCTATAAGCGGTTGGGGCACAACACCGGGTAATGAGAGTCTGAAAGACAAAACCCTTTATTTCGATAATCAGCATTTTCCGGTAGACGCAAAAGAGGGAAGTCAGAAAGTAACCCTGCAGATTGGAACAGAGAGTGCGGAGGATCTGAAACCGGATCCGCAGTTTAAAGACAGCTTATATAGCTATAAGTTTACGAAAGATACACCCCAGCAGACTGTTTTCACAGTAAAGGATCCCAAGGGCAATATCTATCATTTCTTCTGGACAGATCTGGACTGTAACCTGCTTCAGGTGATGGACAACATAGCAAATGTCACAGGCGAATATGGATACGGGAATAAGATTTATTTTGACGCAACCTATTCAAAGCTGAATACACCGGATGGACCTACATATAATGGAACAAATTCCATTCCGGCAAGTGACGATGCGAAGGTTTATTTTTATGCATGGAGCACAACTACTAACAAGTATCGGTCTGGCGCGATGATAAAAGCAAAGCCCCACGAAAAGGATGGACAGACCTGGAACGATGTGTGGTATGTGCGGATTCCGGAAGAGGAGAAAATTGATCAGATCATTTTCTCCGATGTTCCATTAGACAATCCTAATGGTGATGGAAAGATGTATGCCGGAAGAACAGATGCTCTGACGATTCCAGATACGAAGGCGTGTGGAGGAAAACCCTGCTTCTATGCGGATGCCGGTGATACTGCGGTATACAAGCAGAAATATAGGGGCGGTTACTGGGCTGAAGCATATACGGTTCGGGATGCAGAGAAGTATAAGAAAACCGATGATGGTAAGAGCGTCGATGTAGTTGATATTATTAAGGAAAGTGCTTCTTCGGCGGATTCGGATACCCTGTATGTGGATTCTACCTTCTATGACTATTACACGGATTATGAACTGAATGGAAATAATCGGGATTCCTATCCGGAAAATATGAATGGAGGGTCTCATCGGTACTGGGTTCCGTTCCGGCAGTTTGATCAGGCGCTGAGTGATTATTATAAAGAAAATAAGGTTTCCATTCCAATTTATACGGGTCATTTTCAGCCGGATAATCACAATTTTTTGGGCTATAGGTCAGATAGTATTAATACAACATTGAACCTATATGGAAGTGATAAATATAATACATTCTTTTCCACAAACAACTCTGGGGTTGACAACAATGGAAAAACGGATGGCGGATATAACCGTGCAGCACAGGGACTTGTAAGCTCTACGCTGACGAATGGAGTATTGAAGACTGCAAAGGGGGAATGTGCAGAGCCCCATTTTGATGAAGCATTTTTACTGGGAAAGAACAGCAAAAATGCGGTCTTGGGTGAGGTCTATCATAATGTATCATTCCCGTTTAAAAAGAAAGAGAATGAGCATGGAGTAGAATATTGGTGGTTTGACAGTAATCAAACGACACTTGCGATGCAAAAGGATTCATCTACCGAGAAATATTACCTGAAGGATACAGGAACAAAGGACTGGGCGAAGAATGTTGGGTCTGATGGAGGTGAAACGGGGACGAATGGATTTTTCCCGTTTAATGAAACCGTTGGCGGAACGAACGCAGCAAAATATAATTTTGGATTTGGTACAAAATTAGAGATTAAATTCCGTCTGACAGAGGATGGAATGGTTCGGGGAAATGACGCGAAAAATGTGCCGATTATCTTTGCATTTTCCGGAGATGATGATGTATGGGTATTTATTGACGGAAAACTGGCGCTGGATGTTGGCGGAGATCATGGAAGGGTAGATGGAACGCTGAACTTCGCTGAAAATAAGGCAACCGTGAGTGCGGTAAAGAAAAGTGCGGCAGACGGAGCTGCAGGAGATGCAGGCACCAATAAAATAACAGACTTCACATTGAAGGGGGATAAACAAGACGAGCATACCCTTACCATGTTCTATATGGAACGCGGTATGTGGGAATCTAATATGATGATTGCCTTCAACTTCCCGGATGATAACGAGTTTGCAGTAGAAAAGCAGGTAGATAAAAGTGAGGTAAATGAGCTGTTTAAGGATTCCTTTGAGGATGCCTCCGTATTCCCCTTTACGATCCAAAATCAGGCGACACACTATGGAACAACCGCAGCAGGAAGTGGAACATCGGTAGTAACAAAGCCATTTAACAGGTTTGACAGCAGTTCTTCAGAATTAAAGCCTGTCAGCCCGGATAATATATTTGAACGGGTAGAAACCTATCAAGGTCGAAGCGGTGTTGCCCACTGGTATGCACCGTTAGAGGATACGACCGGAGAGCACAAAGACTTGAGATTTGGTACTATCCCATATCAATCAATCGGATCTCTAGATGCGTCAACGACGAAAAAGTATCTGGATTTCAAGCTGTATTATGATTATGACGACAATCCAACAGCGAAATGTATTTATCTGGAGCTGGTGGATGCAAACGGGAATAAGACAGGAGACTGGTTATCCGGAAAGCTATACGGAAACACAACTCTTAAGGGAAACGAATGGAATACTCTGACGGTTGACTTAAGCAAATTAACCGCTGAGGCTGGTTTTGATTATAACCAGATAAAATCCATCAAATTTAATTACAGCTATCCCAGACACATATATCTGGATGACTTTGTATTCCGATCCGGCGTGCAGGTAACGCAGCATATCGGATTTGAGGTGGATCAGAGTCAGATTCCGGATTATGGTTCTGCTACATCCGGAAACCTGGTGAAGCCAAAGGGTGCAGTCTATTCTCTGAGCGATTCCTCCAGTACGGATACCGGCATGATTGAAGAAGATGGAACCTTTGTACTGGCGGATGGTCAAACCGCAACCTTCCGAAATCAGTTCCGCCGCGGCAGCTACATTTCCGTGAAGGAGGAAATAGATTCACCTGCATTTGATACAAGCTGGAGCCTGTATGAAAACGGACATATAGTAGACAAGGTAACCGGAACAGGAAACAAGGTAACGATTACGCCAGAGCAAAAGGTTTCCAACGTACGCGGAACGCAGATCAAGGATGGCAGAAAAGAGGAATATACGGGGGAGAATGGCAATACTGGATATACTTCGACGCAATGGGCAGATCAAGATCAAAACCAGGATACCATCGTGTTCCGTTCCTACGATAATCCGGATAATGAAACCGGTGTTACAAAATTAAAAGCGGTATTTGTAAATACAGTCAAGGTTGGTTCCCTTACGATCCGAAAGGAGAAGACGGAGGATTCAGATGAGCTGAAAGGAACTTATACTTTTCAGGTTAAATTTACAAATGTCGCAGGAATGTCCCTGGAAAAAGGAGATTCCATTACGACAACCTTTACCTTAAAGGAGGGAAAATCCCATACGATTTCAGGAATTCCCATCGGAACAGATTATGAGATTACAGAAGTAAAACCGACAGATGGAACTACCCTGAAGAAGGTTTTGATCAGTAACGATGGAACAAACTTTAAAGATGATACATCCTTTAAAGTAGAGAAAGGCTCCGTAAACGGAACCATTACAGCGGATGCAAAAAATCCTGTTGTAGAATTTCAAAATAATAATAAACCGACCGGCAACATTGCTGTAACTAAAAAATGGGAAAAGACAGATGGCACGGAGATTACGGAGCAGAGCCAGCTTCCGAAGCGTATTTATCTGCAGCTGCAGAGAAAAGAGAAAGATACAGTAAATACGGAGTGGGAAGTGGTTGACTATTCCGGCAATATCTCAGGGAAAAATTGGGTTGAAGTGACGCCCGCTTATAGTGGCTGGTCTTATACCTTTACGAATCTGGAGCAATATGTGAACAGCGCAGCAGCAACAAAAGTCCCGTGGATCTATCGGGTTATGGAAGTGGATGACAAAGGAGAGGTGATTGCTTCCGGCGAGACATACACTGTGGATGGAAAAACCTATCGAGTAGCCTATTCCATGGATGCTCCGGCAGGCACAACAACAGCAACAGATCCGACAAAAACAGGCATTGAACTTGCAGCTTTTGCAACAGCCGATGGCAAGCAACCGACGGTGAATATGACAGTGACCAATACCTATTTGGAAGAGCTGAACCTGAAAATTACGAAAAGGGGTAAAAACACAACGGAAGATTTGCTTTCCGGTGTACAGTTTAAGCTGGAGAAGAAGAATCCGGATGGAACGGGGTTTGAACTAGTCGGTGATCCGAAAACAACTGTTGACGGCATTGCCACCTTCGAAAAGCTTGGTCAGGGAACCTACAGACTGATAGAAACAAAGGCTGCAGAGGGCTACAACCTGCTGAGTGATTCGATCTTAATTGAGATTAATGAATCGAATCAGGTGAAATGGAAGATGGAGAAGGAAACAGATGACCACTGGGAGCCAATAACTATAAAGGGAGACAATGTAATTCCTCTCACCATCTACAACACAAAGCAGCTGATCCTTCCTGCAACAGGAGGATCCGGGTTTGGATTGGTTACTATGGGCGGCATTGCGCTGATGGCGCAGGCAATCCTTATGGGTACATACTTCACGCTGCAATGCAGAAAGGGGGACGATAAGCTTCGGAAGAAGAGATAATACCCCCGGAGGTATGAAACACAGGCTGTTGGAACAGGGGCTTATGTCCGGCAGCTGCATAAGGCGAAAACCTTAGAAACAAAGTACGGAGCGAAACGTACAAAGCAGGAGAAGTAAAAATAATTCGGCTGTCCCAAACACAAAAGGACAGCCGGACAAAAAAAGGAGAATGCAAACAATGAAGAGAATGAAAAAGCTTCTGACAGGGCTCCTGACCCTGGGAATGACATTGTCGATGATGACAATGACGGCATTTGCGGCTGAACCTTCCGCAAAAATGCCGACGATTGATGAGACTAAGAAAGGTTCGATTACGATTCATAAGTATGAATACAATGGAGAAGGTGGGAAAACAGGAACTGGTGAAGATAATCAAATTCCTCCAGAAGGCGCGACGGCATTGGCTGGTGTAACATTTAAAATCACTAAAATTGCAGAATTAGATGCTTATTATGGGAAAGATTCAGGGAAATTGCCGTCCGTAGAAGAGGCACAACGCATAGCTGCAACAAAAACAGATTCTGTAGAAAAGGATACTGATGCAGACGGTGTAGCAACATTCGATAACTTATCTTTGGGTTTATATTTGGTTCAGGAAACAGATGCTCCTGCCCAGATTACAGGAAAAGTAGGAGATTTTCTGGTGTCTGTTCCTATGACAAATGCAACCGGAGATGATTGGCTGTATAATGTGCACGTATATCCGAAAAATAGCAGTACATACGGTGAAGTTACCTTGCAGAAAAAGGGACAAATCGGCTCAACATCTCCAGAGAATTTAGAAGGTGTTCAGTTTAAGTTGGAAGTAAAGAACGCTGATAGTACAACATGGACAAAGGTTACTAAAAATAATAAAGATGTACCTATTGGACTGAATGGAATTTTAACAACAGGAGCAGATGGAAAAATCAATGTTAAAGATTTGGCACCTGGAGACTACAGATTTGTAGAGGTACAAGTTCCTAAAGATACTGGTTATATTGCAGATCTGAAGACGGAGTATAAATTTACAGTAGCTGCTACAAAGGGTACGAAAGAGGATGGTACTGAATATCAAGCAGGCTCTATTCTTATAAACAATAAATACGTGGATACAGCCCAGCATCCGATTGAAGTTATAAACTACAAACCCGCTGTAGAAAAGGAAGTACAAGACAAAGCAGGCGATTGGAAAAACGCTTCCGTTGACTACAGTGTTGGAGACACAATCCCTTACAGAGTTACGGTAGACATTCCTGCCAATATTGCAGATCTGAAAACCTTTACATTAACGGATACACCTACAAAACAGGAATATCAGACTGGTACATTAAAAATTTATTCGGATTCGAATTTTGCTACAGAAACTTTAGTTGGAGAGTATACTGTTACTTCTGAGAACAGCGGCTGGAAAATCACATTTGATCCTAAGAAGCTGTCAAGCGTTGCAGGAAAGAAAATCTACATCTCCTTTAAGATGACATTAAAAGAAGGAGCAATTGTAGGATCCACCGGTAATACGAACAAAATCAACTTGGATTACTCAAACAAAATTTTGCAGGATGGTACTCCTGATCCTGGAACTCCCGAAACAGATAAAATCGAAAATGAAACCACTGTTTACACGTTTGCAATCGCTGTAGAAAAAGTGGATGCAAGTGATAATAAGAAGTTGGAGGGAGTAACCTTTGATCTCTACAGAGAACTGCCTCCTGGTGCCAGCGGAACGGGTGTATTAACTAATCCTGTAAAAGGATTAACTGGAAAGTTTGAAAAGGTAAAAACAGAGTTAAAAACAGATGATAAAGGTGAAATCACTGTACCCGGTCTTGCTAAGGGCGACTATTGGCTTGTTGAGACAAAGACCATCGATAACTACAACCTGTTAAAGGCGCCGATTAAGGTTCCGATTACGGCGACATATTCAGAAACAAAGAAGACTGAAACAATTACAGATACTACCACCGGAAAGACAACGACTACAACAACTATTGAAACAAAAACGCTTACCGATGCAGGAAACGAGGGTGTATTCAAAACCGTTGTCAAGAACAGCAAAGGCTTCACCCTTCCCACCACCGGTGGTATCGGTACCTTCGTATTTACCTTTGCTGGTATTGCCATGATGGCAGCAGCAGTGATCCTGCTGATCACCAGCAAGAAGAAAAAAGCAGAGTAATTCAGACAGATAACTCTTTTGTTATCTCCTTTATGGATGCTGCGAAGCTGTTGTGAAGTACAGCTGCAATTTTATCAGCAACGGTGTCTGTATCGCGTTTCGTGTGCGCGAGAACAGATACCGGCACAGGACGGGGGTCACGTCCCGCCCTGTGCATCGCTCCTTCAGAACCCCCTTTCCCCCTGAAAGGAGCGATACTGCGGTGATCGCCGTCGGTCTTAGAAACCGGCTGCGGCTGCGGTAATCGGGAAAGAAAAATTTGGGATTTTCTTTTCCGCGTTGTGTTTTCCCGTTCCCTTCCTGAAAAGGACATCCGGGCGCTCTCCCGTGCCCTTGGATGTCCACGAAAAAACGGCGCAGAGAAAATGCAAAAGCGGCGGCTGCCGCAGGCCTTTGATCTGTGCCTTTCCTTATAAAATGTCCGGAGGTTACTGTCATGGATAAAAAAAGAGCATGGTTTATCGCGATATTGTTTTTTTCGGGCCTGTGTCTGACTCTGTATCCCTTCGTCAGCAACCTGATCGCCCAGTCCCATGCAAGTCAGGCGATCGCCGCCTATGATGAGCAGGTTGCAGAGATGGATCAGGAACAGATTGACGCTGCCAAGGAAGCGGTCCGTAAATATAATGAACAGCTCAATGCAGCAGTGGAAGCCAGTGCCATGCAGGGAGAGGATGGAATCAGCTACCTCGATCTGGTGGATGTGGGCGAGAGCATTGGCTTTATCGAAATTCCGAAAATTGACGTATATCTTCCTATATACAGTGGAACCGGTGAAGATGTGTTGCAGAAGGGCGTCGGTCATCTGGCGGAGTCCTCCTATCCGATCGGCGGTACAAGCACCCATTCCGTGCTGACCGGTCATCGTGGACTGCCCAGTGCGGTTTTGTTCACGGATCTGGACAAGATGGAGGAGGGCGATGTGTTCTATCTCCATGTATTGGATGAGGTGCTTGCTTACAAGGTAGACCAGATCAAGGTTGTGCTTCCGGAGGAAACCCAGGACATCGGGATCGTGGAAGGAAAGGATTACTGTACCCTTGTTACCTGCACGCCCTATGCCATCAACACCCACCGGCTGCTGGTTCGTGGTGAGCGGACCGAGTACATCCCGCCGGAGGAGCTGGCAGAACAGAATGCAGTGCATGAAGTACAGTCCCAGACCATCACGAAGCGGATCGTGGATGTATGGCCGTGGCTGGTTGTATCCCTGCTGATCGTGGCAGGAGTGGAGGGCTCCATCTTCCTGTTGATCGTGAAACGGCAAAGAAGCTACGGAGATGTCCGGGAAAAACGAAAGAAAGGCAAAAGGAGCAGTCGGTCATGCAACAAAACAAGGCGCAGAAAGTAATTGAAGAAGTAAAAAAAGCATTTATCGGAAAAACAGAGTGCGTGGAAAAGCTCATGACAGCCATTCTTGCCGGCGGACATGTGCTGGTGGAGGATGTCCCGGGAGTGGGAAAAACAACCCTGGCGCTGGCCTTTGCCAAGGCAATGAATGTGGCGCAGAACAGAGTGCAGTTTACACCGGATGTTTTACCGGCTGATATTACAGGCTTTACCGTATATAACAGGGAAAAGGATGGCTTCTTTTACCGTCCCGGCGCAGTCATGTGCAATATTCTTCTGGCGGATGAGATCAACCGTACCTCCCCCAAGACCCAGGCGGCGCTTCTGGAGGTAATGGAGGAGGGCAGCGTAACCGTAGACGGCGTGACCAGACCGGTACCGTCTCCCTTTCTGGTCATTGCTACTCAGAACCCTGTCGGTTCTGCCGGAACCCAGCTGTTGCCCCAATCCCAGCTGGACCGGTTCCTGATCTGCTTTGGGATCGGATATCCCGATGCCGCAGAGGAAATGGATATTTTAAAAAGCCGCCGGAGCGGAAACGGGCTGGAAGATGTACGTCCCGTCATCAGCAGTCAGGAGCTGATGGAAATGAAAAAAGAAGTCGAAGAAGTGTTTGTACACGATCAGGTATATGACTATATCGTGCGTCTGGCTCAGGCCACCAGAAACAATGACGCACTGGAACTTGGGCTGAGTCCCAGAGGCTCTTTGGCGCTTTTGAAAATGGCTCAGGCGAGAGCCTATCGGAAAGGCCGCAGCTTTGTGATTCCGGCGGATGTTGCGGCAGAATTTCAGGATGTTGCGGCCCACAGGGTACAGCCTGTATCAAGCTCCGGAATGGATAGAGTCCGTGCAGCAGCTGTGCTGGAGCGGATCTTAAAGGAGACCCCGGCGCCTGCTCCGGAGAAAGGGTGAAGCCTTGAAGGAAAAAGCAATTTATATAGGAGCGGTCATTCTGACTGCTATCTGGGGCGTAGCTGCTCCCGAGGGCTTTGCTCCGTTTTTGCTGGGCTTTGAGCTGCTGTTGGCGCTTTCCATGTGGATTCTGGTTCAGATCCTGGCTGGAAAGGTAGAGATTGTGCCGGAGCCTGCAGAAGAGACGGTGGGGAAAAAAGAGCCCATCGTCCTTCGGGTAAAGCTGAAAAATGCTTCCCTGCTTCCGGCCTCCTGTGTGGCGGTTACCGTCGGTTGGCGGGATCTTCTGGATAACAGCACGGGCACCGTGGAAAGCATGGGAATGGCAGGTGGAAAAAGGACCGGTGTGCTGGAATTTTGCATCCCGGTGAAGTATTCCGGTGTTTACGAGTTTTGGATCCAGTCGGCATCCGTGCGGGACTGGCTTCGGTTATGGTCAAAGAAGCTTTTGATCACAGATAAAAAAGTGCAGGTGTTGTCCGTGCCTCTGGTACATCAGGCGGAGGAATGGATCCCTCCGGCACAGCTCGCCTCCGGCGGGGATTCGGATCAGCATTCCCAAAAAAAAGGCGGGGACGATGGATCGGAGGTATTCGAGGTTCGTGCCTATCGGGATGGAGATCCGCTGCAGAGAGTGCATTGGAAGCTGACTGCAAAGACCGGAGAAATGCTGGTGCGGGAATTCAGCCTGCCAAAGCGGGAGGTGCTTTTGCTGCAGGTGGATCTGTATCATCCGCCTCAGGAAAAGTGGGATCATTGTAAATTGGAACGGCTGCTGGAGCAGACAGCGGATTTTTGCTGGAGGCTTTTGGCGGCAGAACAGGAATATGAGGTATTCTGGCAGGAGCAGGAGCAGCTGTGCAGGATGCAGATTTCCAAAGCCCCGGAGCTGTGGGCCTTTCTCAAACGGCTTTGTCTCACAGCCACAAAGGAAGAGCTGGAGCAGAATGGAAAGCAGAGCCAAAAGCAATCTGCCGGGAAAAATAAGTATCCGGCAGAGGATCTTTTGGAAAAGGGCAGAGGCAGCGGTGTAACAGAGCCGGTAGTCGGCGGGCAGCTCTGGAAAATAGATGCAGAAGGAACAGTCAGGCAGGTGAGAGGCAATGAAGAAAGGGCAGGAGCCGGGACAGCTGGATAAAGAAGCGGTAGGCAGGATTACCTGTCGGATTCTACAGGAAGAAGAACCCGGCGGTATGCTGGTCAAAAAGCTGTGGCGGCTGGCTGGTATGCTGATCTGTCTGCTCTGCCTCACCGGTGGTCTTTGCAGCGCATTTCTCAGTGGCTTTGGAATCCGATATTTGGTCCCTGTTTTTTGGATACTTCTGATTGTCTCGGTGCTGTTCTGGATCGGGTTTTCCAGACTGCCCCTGGAAGGGGTGTATCGGCTCCTTGCAATTTTGGGAACCCTGATCGGCGTAAGCCTTTTCCTGCTGCTGCTGCAAAAGGATGTGATCGCCGGGTATATGTCTGCTGTAAACGGAGTACGCAGCCGGTTAAATGAGGCCTATGACGGTACCCTTGCCCTGTATCAGGTGTCAGCATCTGCGATGCAGATGACGGTATTTTTCGGGTTTATCCTGTTTTTGCTGGCGGGGCTGTTATCTGCCGGGATCTGTTATCGGACCAATCCGGCAGTGGTTCTGGCAGGAGAATTTCCGGTGCTGGCAGGAATCGGAATTGCCGGAGGGACACCCTCCTTTTTCAGCTTTTTTCTGATCCTGTTGGGAACTCTCGGAATGCTCAGTGCCGCCGCCGTCAGCCGGGCGGATCAAAGGGATCAGGACAGTGCCCGTCAAGCAAGGCAGATGACAGAGCAGATGAAAAGCAGTGTCAATGTCTGGCTGCTTTTGCAGGCTGTAGTGCTGTCGCTGTTGGCGTTTGTGCTGGTGCGGCCCCTGACCAATACCCTGCTCCAGGCACAGGAGGCAGGGATGAAGACACAAAACGGTGTGCTGCAGGCAGTCTGGCAGCTGCTTCCGGCGGTTTCCGGAGGGAGGCTGAAGCTTTCCGTTGAGGGAGTCGGCGGAGGGGTGTCGGATGGCACACTGACAGATCAGGATGGTTTTTATTTTGGAAAGGTACAGGCCCTGAAGGTTACGGTTTCGGAAAAACCTTCAGAGACCGTGTATTTAAAGGGCTTTATCGGCACAGATTACACCGGGACAGCCTTTGAGGAGGCAGACGGGGAGAGCTTTGTGCAGGCAGCATCCTTGTGGAAGCTGGATGGAAATGTATCCCTTGGGGTGGAAAATCTGCCCTTTCTGCGAACCTATTATGCGGAAAACGTGGTGTTTACCGGAGAGGGAGACGATGCAAAGCCGGAGCTTGCGGCAAATGCAGCCTCCTCTGCTGTGACCCTGCAGGTGGAAAATCTGGCGGCAAATCCGAATTATACCTATGTTCCCTATGGAGCATTTTTAAACGATTATTATCAGGTGCTGGGAGGCGACGGCGCACTGGCAGGTCAGAGCGTCCAGCAGGATATTTTTTCCTATTATCCCAGAAAGCAGCTGGAGGAGGTCTTAGAGGACTGGAACGAAGCAAAGCAGCAGGAAAGCACTCTGGATCAGGCGGAAAGCGCCTATGCCGCCTATGTGCAGGCACATTGCAGCAGCCTGCCGGAAAATCTCAGTTATTTGCAGGAGAAATTTGACCTGGAGCTGGAAACAAAGGAAAGTGCAGATCCAAAGGAAGCAGAAAAAAACTGGGAAAAGATCAAAACCGCAGTGGTTTCTGAGCTGGCAGGAAATTATGAATTTGTCCGGGAACCGGAGGCTGTGCCCGATGGGAAGGACTTTGTAGAATGGTTTTTAAAGGAATCCAAAAAAGGAAATTCCGTTCATTTTGCAGCGGCGGCCACCATGCTGCTGCGTGCCTGCGGGATGCCGGCACGATATGTGGTGGGCTATGCGGCACCGGCAAGTCTCTTTAAAGGACAGGCGGACGGCAGCTATCAGGCTGTTTTGGAGGATGATAACGCCCATGCCTGGGCAGAGGTCTACCGGGAAGGAATCGGATGGACCGTAGTGGAGGCGACACCGGGCTTTGCCGCCCTGGTAACAGAAAGCGATGGAGCCTCGGGCCAGAAGGAGAAGGAAGCAGACAGCCCGGACACCCCGGGGGAAGTCTTTGATCAGGAAGACACTCCGGAGGCGGAGACGCCCGGGATCGGCAACAGAATATTCCGGGTGGTGAAAAAAGCACTGGCGACGGTGGCTCTTCTGATCACTGTCTGTGGGATCCTGGCAGTCATCCGGAGGCATATCCTCTGTAAACGACGGAAAAGAGGAAGAAAAGGAGAAGCTCCGGGAGAGCAGATCCAAAGAATTTATCGAAGCTTTGCCGCTCTGCAGAAATTCAACAAAAAAAGTGTATGCAGCTGTCAGGAGGAGCGCTTTGCAAAGCAGCTTGGAAAGAAATATCCGGTATTTTCGGAGAAGACAGCGCAGAAGCTGGCAAATATCGTGCTGAAGGCATGCTATAGTGATCAGGGGCTGACGAAAAAAGAGTGTCAGTTTGTGCTGGATTGCTATGAAAAGCTTGCAGAAGCTGTATCAAAGGAGCTGTCGCCGGCAAAGCGTCTGGCGGGAAGCCTGATCTTTTGTTTTTGGTAAAGCGGAAGGGAGAAGTGCATGAAACGAAAAATTTTGACAGTCCTTGCCATCCTTCTTGGTCTGGCAGGGCTGGGTGTTCTGTTATATCCCTCCGTCAGCAACTGGGTGGAACAGGCAAAACAGCGCAGGCAGATTGCAGCCTATCAGGAAGCACAGGCGCAGATGGAGCAGGAAAGGCGGGCTGCCCTGCTGGCAGAAGCCGACCGGTATAATCAAAAGCTGGCAGAGCTTGGCATCAGCTTCGATATGCTGGGAGAGGCGGAAAAGGAGGCACTTTTGATCGACGGAAAATCCTATGATGAGCTGCTTTTGGCAGAGGACAGCGGTGTGATGGGATATCTGGAAATCGAAAAAATAAAGCTGAAGCTTCCCATTTATCACGGAGTATCGGAGGAAGCGTTGGAATCTGGAGTCGGTCATCTGGAGGGAACCTCCCTGCCGGTTGGAGGCGAAACAACTCATGCGATTCTGTTTGGTCATCGGGGGCTTCCCTCGGCAAAGCTTTTTACCGATCTGGATCAGCTGGAGGTGGGAGATACCTTTCAGATCACGGTGCTGGATCGTGTGCTGGTCTATGAAGTGACCCAGACAGAGGTGGTGCTTCCGGAGGAGTTAAACGGTTTGACAGCAGAGTCCGACAAGGATCAGGTCACACTGGTTACCTGTACGCCCTATGGAGTCAATTCCCATCGTCTTTTGATCCATGGGGAGCGGGTGCAATAGATTGGAGATGCTGCAGCTGCAGCAGAAAGTGAGGAAGAAAATGAAAGGAAGAAAAATCCGGATCAGACAAGGGGTGAAGGGCTGGCTGCTTGCGCTGGCCATGGTATTATCCCTTTGCAGCGGCTGGAAGCAGGACGTCTGTGCACAGCAGAGTCAGAGCAGCTCGTCCAATTTGATGCAGGACGTGGACACGGACAAAAAAGGCTCCATCGAAATTCTCTTTGACACCATGCAGGACGAACCCGTTGCAAATGCAGAGTTTACTCTGTATCAGGTTGCAGCAATGGTGGATCGGGGAGGATATACGGTGCTGGAGCTGACAGGGGGCTTTGAGGGCAGTAACGTGCAGCTGAAAAACCTGACGGCACAGCAGTCTAAGGAGGCTTCGGCAGCACTTTTGGAGTATCAGAAAGCAAATCACATTTCCGGGGATACGAAAAAGACTGATGCAAACGGAAAGCTCAGCTGGACAGGGCTGCAGACCGGTCTGTATCTGCTGGTTCCGGGTCAGATGCAGAAATACAGAACCGATCCGTCTCTGATTTCAATCCCGACGAATCTGAACGCCCAGCTGCTATATGACATGTCGGTGAATCCCAAGGCCGAAAGGATTCCGGATCCGGTATATCCGCCGGAAGAATCCGAGGAGCCCACTACGCCGGAGGTAAAAAAACCGCCGAAAAAGACAGAGATCATCGTTACACCCCAAATCACTCTGGAGCAGAAAACACCGGAGAAGCTGCCCCAGACAGGACAGCTGCGCTGGCCGATTCTGGCACTTTCCGCAGTAGGAGCCGTATTGCTGTTTCTTGGATGGTGGATCGGTCGAAAAAAAAAAGACTGTTCCAAGGCTCTGATGGGGCTTGGGATCCTTCTGGCAGCAGGAGCAGTGGGGATCTCCGCGTATAATATCTGGGACAGCAGCCGTGCAGAAGCTGCGGTGGAGGCGTCCCTGGAGGCCTATGAAGAAGAGCTGGCTGCTGTGGAGCAGGAGTCGGAGGCGCTTCCTGTGGATGAGAACAGCGGGATGACCTTTGTGGAGGCAGACGGGCTTTGCTGGATCGGCGAGCTGGAAATTCCGTCCCTGCAGCTTACGCTGCCGGTGGCGGATCCCTGGAGCTATCCGTCCCTGAAAAAAGCACCCTGCCGCTACACCGGAAGTGCAGAGGAAAATTCCCTGATTATTGCCGCCCATAATTATAAACGGCATTTTGGCAATATCGGACTTTTGCCGGAGGGTGCAACGGTGAAGTTTACAGCGGTTACGGGCGATGTATACGAATATGAGGTAGAAAAGGTAGAAACCTTAAATCCCTATGCAGTAGACGAGATGCTGTCCGGTGACTGGGATCTGACGCTGTTTACCTGTACCTATGGAGGAAGAAAGCGTGTGACGGTCCGGTGCAGCCTGGTTGGATGAAGCTGCAGAGAGATGGAAAAAAGAAGCATCCGCAGAAATCAGCGGCGACAGGCTGTCAGGGTCGCTGATTTCTGCGGATGCTTTTTGAATCAGAATGTTTTGAGGATTTCAGGGAAATACAATAGAATGCATCCCATGTGAGCATTCTATTGTCATGAATAATAGAATGCACACCATGCGAACATTCTATTGGCATGAAAAAAGAACCTCGATCTCTCAAGGTTCTTTCTGATAATCGGAGTGACAAGACTTGAACTTGCGGCCTCTTCGTCCCTAACGAAGCGCTCTACCACCTGAGCCACACCCCGATGTGCCGTATTTCTCAACCGGACAAATGATATGATACAGCATAATCGGACAGAAGTCAACACTTAATTTGAAAAAACTTCACAAATTAGGTTTTTCTGTTACAGTTCACTCGTACCGTTTGAGCTGTTCATAAAAAATTAAGGGTTTCTTTCTTGCAAGAAATGGAAATATAGACTATATTAAACGGACAAAAGGCAGGCACAAAAAGGACAGGCGGTAAGCTCGGAGCAAAGGCTCCCTAAAGGATACGATAAGCTGTCTGTGATCTGCAGAATGGAGTGAACATGAAATATTTCTGGCTGACCATAAAGAAGATGTTTCGTTTTTTATTAAAGCCCTTATCCTTTGTACCGGCGCTGTGTGTGATGTATATGATCTTTTCCTTTTCCGCCCAGACGGCGGACGAATCCGGACAGCTGAGTATGCTGGTCAGTGAAAAGGTGGTGCTCCTGCTGGGAAAGCTGACCTCCGGCAATCTGGATACCGCACAGGTGGGAGTGTATGCAGATGAGATCCATTTTCTCGTAAGGAAGATAGCACATTTTAGCGAATATCTTTTGCTGGGGCTGACACTTTCCCTGCCCTTGTATGTTTATCGGCTGCGGGGCTTTTGGCTCGTGCTCGCTGCAGGACTGTTCTGTGCCGGGTTTGCCGGTCTGGATGAGTATCATCAGATGTTTGTGGCAGGACGCTCGCCGGCGCTTCGGGACGTGGTGATCGATACGGCGGGAAGCATCACCGGGATTTATATGACAAGGATCATCGGATTTATTGGGAGAAAAACGATATTTGCACCCCTTTCGATGGAAAAGCGCAGAGAACGGAGAAAACAGCGCGCAGGGGCGTAGGGCTGCGGTGTTTTGCCTGTAGGAAGCTATATATGAGATGTAATTGCCGTTAAGGCTTAAACATGGCTGTTGGAAACTTCAACAGTTTTGTTCATGACGTTGGTAAAGAATGTAACCGGCACCATAGTCTTGCCATTTACTAAAATCGGAGCGTTGTCCAAAGTAATGGTTTGGCCATTGCGTACATATTGGTTGCTGCCAATAGTCATAAAATAGGTCTGATCACCTTTTTCCATCGAAACATTTTGCATACCGGCATCCCAGAATACCTGGTAGTCCATTTTTTCCATCAGCGGACGCAGGGGCAGGTATACTGTATCTTCTTGAACCATGATGGCTTCATCAGGAGTTAATACCAGCTCTTGTTGATCCATAACGATGGTTCCTGCACCAAGATGGACTTTGATATCGGCACTGTTGGCTTTAGCAATAGACCAGCCAAAAATGCCTACCAATAATAAGCAGACCACTACGATTACAGATTTTTTCATTTTCATTGACCTCTTTCCTTTCCTGCTGAGCAGGTTTTGTTTACGATTTTTATTATATACACTTTTTCATCTGTGTAAAGTTTTCAATATTTAAATATCAACTAGAAAAAAATTACAGTTTGCTTACAAAAATACTTTT
>ERZ772902.1282-NODE-1282-length-19624-cov-28.727324_pt1 | contig 19624 bp, 9 predicted proteins | sample MGYA00511470_ERZ772902 | MGnify/ENA primary metagenome ERZ772902 (study PRJEB29015, sample SAMEA2737717) | human gut metagenome | biome: human gut; feature: human-associated habitat; material: faeces | place: China | collected 2012 ... | reverse complement strand
CAAATTTTTAGCATCTAATTTAACTTCAATTCCTATTATACAAAATTTTAAGATAACAGTCAAGAACATATCTGCACAAGTTGTAGATATACCATAAATGCTGATAATCAACATGATTACGCTTACCATCAAATAAGTAAGTGTTTCTTGCTTATTAAAATTATCCATAGTACAACGTGAATTCCAGAGAAAAAGAGAAATCGCACCAAGAATAATACTTAAAACAAAAATGACATTTCTTTTTTTACTGTCACGGAACATTTTCTTTTCATTTTGTTTGTCAAAATAAAGAAAATCACGTATCGTCATTTTACTTATTCTTCTTAATAGATTAAGCAAAACCAAAACATAAATAGTTAAAAAATAAATTATCAATAGTCCAATAGAAACGAAATTCAAAGAAATAAAGAGAGTTTTTGGAATACCCAGTAAGTTTACAATTACTAACGACACAAACTGGCTGAATAAAAAGCCAATAGGAATAGCTAATACAAATGCTAAAATTCCCAACAGTATATTTTCAATTACAACTAAGTGGGCAATTTCTTTTTTCTTAATGCCAAGAAGCATATATGTTCCTAATTCTTTACTTCTTTTTTCAAACATAAATTTCGTTGTATAGTTGATCAAAAAGCATATCACAAAAATAATAAGAATATTTACAGCGAACAATGAATTCTTAAATGCATCCATACTGGAACATAACTTTACAATTTCATCAGAATTTGCCACCAAATTAAAAGCAAATATAAGAGAAAAGGATGCAGTAACGGTTATCAGATAAATCAAATAATCTTTAATATTTCTTTTTGTATTTTCTGTAAAAAACGCTATAATAAAGAAGCAAAATTCGGCGAGGCCGAAAAAGAAGGAGAAAAAAGTATGAAAACGTTCCTCTGCGTTGTGCGGCGGGTATTGGCGGTTCTGCTGGCGCTTATCTTTGCGCTGCTGGGGGCTGCCTGCCTGATTGCCATTCCGCTGTCCAACAACTATTCGGCTATGGTCAGTATGGCCATAGCAATGCCGACCACCGCCAAAAGCGGCGGCAGCAATCCGCAGTATTTCACCAGTGACTATTCCTCCGCCGCGGCGGTGCAGGAGGCTTCGGCCCAGCTCTGCCGCGAAATTGAGCAGGAGGGTATGGTTCTTCTGCGCAATAATGGAGATGCCCTGCCGCTGGCCAAGGGCGCAAGCGTGACCCTTCTGGGCGAAAGCGCAGCCGACCTTGTCTATGGCGGCGCAGGCGCGGGCAGCGTGGACACCTCCACTGCGCCCAACCTGCGGCAGGCGATGGAGGCCGCAGGCTTTACCGTCAACCCGGTGCTGTGGGACTTCTACACCACCGGCGCGGGTGCCTCCTATAAAAAGGAAGTGCCCAGCATTACCGGGCAGGGCCGCTTTGCAGCCAACGAGGCCCCGCAGAGCGCCTACACGCAGGCTGAATTTGACAGCATGGCGCAGTACAATGATGCTGCAATCGTGGTGATTGGCCGCAGCGGCAGTGAAAGCGTGGATTTGCCGACAGAGTACCTCTCCTTCACACAGGAGGAGCGCGACCTGATTCAGATGGCAACCGAACGCTTTGACAAGGTGATTCTGCTGCTGAACGTGACCAACCCCATCAATATGACGGAGCTCAGCCGATACGACATTGACGCTGTGCTTTGGGTGGGCGCACTGGGGCAGGAGGGTGCCTATGCCATCGGCGAAGCACTGAACGGCACGGTGAACCCCAGCGGCCACTTGGTGGACACCTGGGCGGCTGACGCATCCTCTGCCCCGGCCGCTGCGAATCTGGGCGACTACACCATTACAAACAGCGATGTGTTTGCCGGCAACAAGTATATTGTCTACGCTGAGGGCGTCTACGTCGGCTACCGCTACTATGAGACCCGCTATGAGGATGCCGTTCTGGCACAAGGCAATGCGGGGGATTTTGACTACGATGCACAGGTGGTGTACCCCTTCGGCTACGGCCTGAGCTATACGGACTTCAGCTGGTCGGATTACAAGATGACCGAAACGGCGGACGGCTTTGCGCTGAACGTCACCGTCACGAACACCGGAAAGGCTGCGGGCAAGGAGGTCGTGCAGGCGTATCTGCAGAACCCATATACCGAGTATGACCGCACCAACCGCATTGAAAAACCGGCGGTGGAGCTGGTCGGCTTTGCCAAGACGGATATCCTGCAGCCCGGCGAAAGCCAGACCGTCAAGATTGATGTGGACAAGAGCGCCCTGAAGGTCTTTGACGCCTACGGCGCGGGCACCTACATTCTGGAGGCAGGGGACTACTACCTGACGGCTGCCTCCAACGCCCACGAGGCTGCCAAGAACATTCTGGCCGCCAAGGGCGCAGAGGTGGACGGCAATGCGGCGATGACCGCGCTCTATAATCAGGCGCAGACCGATACCAGAACCTTTGCAACGGCGGAAACTGGTGCAGCCGTCACCGCGCAGCTTGCCGATGGAGACATTGCAACCTATGACGCTGACTTTACCTATCTGAGCCGCAGCGACTGGAGCGGCACCTGGCCGACCACCTACCAGAATGGCAGCTGGGAGGCCCCGGAAGCCGTGCTGACTGCGCTGGAAATTACCCGCCCGGAGGATGAAAGCGCCGAAATGCCGGCCTTTGAAGAGGCGGGCAACCTGAAGCTGTGCGACCTGATTGGCGCGGACTATGACGATGCCCGCTGGGAAACGCTGCTGAGCCAGATGAGCAAGAAGGACACCTACAATCTGATTCGCCATGCAGGCTATGGTACGATGGCGGTCGAGAGCATCGGCGCGCCCGGCACGGTACATAAGGATGGCCCCGCAGGCATTTCCAGCACGCTGGCGGGCGGCAATCTGCACTGCATGGCGTATGAGCCTGCGGTGGTGCTGGCTTCGACCTACAATGTGGAGCTGGCGTCCCGCCGCGGCAAGCTGGTGGGCGAGGACAGCCTCTCCAGCGGGGTGCAGGTCTGGTATGCCCCGGCTATGAACATCCACCGTGCAGCCAACAGCGGCCGTAACTTTGAGTATTATGCCGAGGACCCGCTGCTTTCCGGCGTGTTCGGCGCAGCGGAGACTGCCGCCTTCCAGAGCAAGGGCGGCATTGTCACCATCAAGCATTTCGCCTTCAATGACCAGGAGACCAACCGTATCGGCGGTGCGATGTTCGTCAATGAACAGGCCGCCCGCCAGCTGTACCTGAAGCCCTTTGAGATGAGCGTTGTGGACGGCGGCGCTGTGGGTATTATGAGTGGTATGAACCGCATCGGCTGCCGCTGGATTGGCGGCCATGAAGGTATTATGACCAACATCCTGCGTGGTGAGTGGGGCTACAAGGGCTTTGTCATTACCGACCAGACCTCCTTCAACAGCTTTGATTACTGCGACATCCGCGAGGGTCTGGCTGCGGGCAATGACCTGTGGCTGAACACGGCCTACAATATGTGGGCGCTCAATGACAGCGAGCTGACTGCAACGGTTATGCAGAACGCCCGCACGGCCGCGCACCGCTATCTGTACGCGGTGGCCAACTCCAACGCAATGAATGGCGTGGATGCCGATACCACGGTCAAGAACATCATCCCGGCATGGCAGTATGGCTACGTGGCGTTGGTGGTCTTTGTGGCGGTGATGTGGTTCTTCGGCTTCAAGGCGGTGCGCGCGCTGTGGGCCAGCAAGCGCTATCTTGCCAAGAAGGCAGAGCGCAAGGCCAAGCGTGCTGCAAAGAAGGCTGCCAAGGCCCAGAAGGCTCAATAACAGCAACTTGCACAATACAAACCTATAAAACTTAGCCAAAATGCGCAGGAAAACGCCTGCGCATTTTGGCTTTTTTGCAAGTTATGCTTCAAAAACAACAGATTATGCAAAAAAGCAACTTTTCCGGAAAAAATGATTATAATAAAGAGTGCAACGAATGGACACTGATTGCGCAGTGCCTTAGAATGCAAGGAGGAAAAAGCAAATGCAAAAGAAAAAACTGACCCCGCTGCAAATTGTGGGCCATGTACTGCACACCGCTATTCTGGGCGTTCTGGCAGTTGTCATGGCGGTTCTGCTGTTTGCGGCCAACGTAATCCTGCCCGGGTATGCCCGCATGGTCAATGCCATGCTGGGCTACAAGAAGTCGTGGGATAACAGCAAGGTGCAGACGGATGGCCTGAACCTTGACTACAACACGTCTGATTACACGGCAGACAATATCGGCGCTGCGGAAGCCGACCTGACCGACCGCATCAACAGCGAGGGCGTTGTCCTGCTGAAAAATGACGGCGGCCTGCCCCTGGCAGAGGGTACGACCGTCAGCCTGTTCTCTGCTAACAGCAACCAGAATGCAGGTGCCGGTTTGATGGGCGGCGGCACTCCGCTGAACACGGCACTTGCCTCCCACGGGTTGAATGTGAATGAGACACTATGGAACTTCTACAGCGCGGGTGCCGGTGCAGGCTACGGTCTGGCCAGCGGCTCCATCAGCTTCGGCGATGCCGAGGACTTCCGCATCAATGAGTGCCCGCTGTCCGTTCTGCAGGGCGAGAGCGGCCTGCTGGACAGCGTGCAGGGCACGACCCCGGTCTATGTGCTGAAGCGTGTGGCAGGCGAGGGCCGCGATATGCCGCGCTCCATGTACAACCACGCAGACACGCAGGAGGATAAGGTTCGCAGCTATCTGGAGCCGGACACCACCGAGCGTGAAATCCTGCAATACCTGAACGACAACTATGATAATACCGTGCTGATTATCAACTCTAACGCAGCGCTGGAGCTGGACTGGCTGGCAGACTATCCCAACATCAAGTCTGTGCTGTATGCCCCCACGATTGGTGCCAGCATGGCAGACATTCTGACCGGCAAGGTCAGCCCCAGCGGCCGCACGGTGGACACCTTTGCCGCCGATGCCTCCGCATCCCCGGCCGCACAGAACTTTGGCGACTATGCCTACTATGATGAGAACGGCAATATCACCAAGTACAACTATGTCACCTACGAGGAAGGCATCTACGTCGGCTATCGCTACTATGAAACCCGCTACGAGGACACCGTTCTCGGCCAGGGCAACGCGGGCGATTACGACTATGCCAAGGAGGTCATCTATCCCTTCGGCTACGGCCTGAGCTACACCAGCTTTGACTGGAGTGACTTCAAGGCTGATTGGAGCGGCGATACCTGCACCGCACAGGTTACGGTGACGAACACCGGCGACGTTTCCGGCAAGGACGTTGTGGAGGTGTATGTGCAGAGCCCCTACACCGACTATGACAAGACAAACGGCGTGGAGAAGCCCGCCGTGGAGCTGGTTGGCTACGGCAAAACCGCAGAGCTTGCCCCCGGCGCCAGTGAGACCGTGAGCGTCACGTTCACCAAGGATCAGCTCAAGGCGTATGACGCCAACGGCGCAAAGACGTACATTCTGGATGCAGGGGATTACTACATCACCGCAGCCAAGGACGCCCATGAGGCTGTCAACAATGTGCTGGCTGCCAAGGGCAAGACCGCAGCCGATGGCATGACAGCGGACGGCGATGCCGCCTTCACGGCTGTGTACACCCCCGCCAATACCGAGACCGATACCACGACCTACGCAACGGACAGCCGCACGGGCGCGGCCATCACCAACCAGTTGGACGCTGCCAAGGGCGATGCTGTTTACCTGACCCGCAGCGACTGGACCGGGACCTTCCCCAAGCCGGACGGCGAGCCCAGTGACGTCATCAGCACCTGGGGCAACGAAATCAACGGCACCGATGCAGACGGCAACCCGGCTTCCTATCAGTACAAAAAGACTGCGGATGCTGCGCTGGTGGCGCAGCTGGATTCTGCAGATTCCGGCAACCCGACGGTAGGGGACACCTACAGCGATACGATTACCTACGGCGCCAAGAATGGTCTGAGCCTGATTGACCTGCGCGGCAAGAGCTATGACGACCCGATGTGGAATGACCTGCTCGACCAGCTGACGGCAGAGAACTACTATAACATCATTACCTGCTCCGGCTACGGCGTGCCGGCCATCGACAGCGTCGGCAAGCCCTTTGTGATTGATGCAGATACTGCCAGCGGCCTGATTTACGGCGGTACCGGCGCTATGTTCCCCAATATGATGACGCTGGCACAGACCTGGAACCAGGACCTGGCACTGGAATACGGCACGATGATTGGCAATGAGGCGGTTATCGGCGGCTGCGACGGCTGGTATGCGCCCTCTATGAACATTCACCGCACGCCGTTCAGCGGCCGTAACGGCGAGTATTATTCCGAAGATCCGTTCCTGTCCGGCACGGTAGCCTCCAAGGAGGTATATGGTGCTGCCACCAAGGGGCTGTATGCCTACATCAAGCATTTCGCCTTCAATGACCAGGAAAACCACCGCGGCGACCGTGAAGGCCAGTACGGTGCAGCAACCTGGCTGAATGAGCAGTCTGCCCGCGAAATTTACCTGAAGCCCTTCGAGATGTGCATGAAGCTGGACGATATCACGCTGAACTATGTCGAGAAGCAGGCGGACGGCAACTATCAGAACGCAGAAACCACGATTCCCGCAGCTATGGGCGTTATGACGGCCTTCAACCGCATCGGTGCAACCTGGACCGGCGGCAGCTATGCGCTGATTACCGGCATCCTGCGCACCGAGTGGGGCTTCAACGGCGCAGTCATCACCGATAACGCGAACACGGGCGTATTTATGCTCGGCCAGCAGATGATTGAGGCAGGCGCCGATATGAAGCTGACCTATGATACGTCCGCGGCCCGCTGGGATAATTACGACGCCAACGACCCGGAAACCTACCATTACGCCCGTGAGGCACTGCACCATGTGCTGTACACCACGGCCAACACCAAGGCAATGAACCACGCTATGCCGGGCAGCGTCTACAAGGACGGCCCGCAGATTGCCACGGTTGTGCGCACGGTGGTCAACATCCTCTGCACGCTGCTGCTGGTGTTCTTTGCCTACCGCATCTTCCGCGTCTGGAAGCCGAGCAAGCGTAAGCTGGCAAAACTGGAAGCCAAGGCTGCTGCCAAGGCCAACAAAGCGTAAAAACAGCAACTTGCACAATACAAACCTATAAAACTTAGCCAAAATGCGCAGGAAAACGCCTGTACATTTTGGCTTTTTTGCAAGTTATGCTTCAAAAACAACAGATTATGCAAAAAATGAGTTATTGGCGCATTTCTCTGCTACAATAGAATCAACACAAAAGCATGGTACCGGCTTGTAAGTGTTATGAGAGGAAAAAGCAAGTAAGAGGAGAAAAAAGCAAATGACGAAGCAAACAAAGGTTCGCAAGCCGCATCCCGTATTGCATGGGATTGGGCTGGTGCTGTCCGTGATTCTGTTGGCCGCGGTTCTGATCAGCACCTATGTTTTGTCCACATTGGCAACCGTGATTGACAGCTTTTTCGGCGCGCCAAGCGGTCACTATTCTGACGCAGAAATTGCAGACACCAAAGTAAAGGCCGAGGCCCTCGCCGCCGATGTGGAGGCCGAGGGCACGGTTCTGGTGCAGAACAACGAAAACACCTTGCCGCTGGCCGCCGACACCAAAAAGGTCAACGTGTTCGGCTGGGCATCCACCGCATGGCTGGGCGGCGGCTCCGGCTCCGGCGGCGTGAACGCCGTCAACACCGATCTGCTGGCCGCCCTGACCGCTTACGGCATTGAGTACAACACCGAGCTGACCGATATGTACAAGGACTTCCAGCCCGGGCGTGAATACGCCAAAACGCTGAAGAGCCGTCCCGAGCAATCCGGCCGCCTGTACGAGCCTGACATCAGCAACACCACCTACTACACCCAGTCGATGCTCGACAACGCCAAGAACTTCTCCGATACGGCCATCGTCGTGATTGGCCGTCTGGCAGGCGAGAGCAACGACGCCACCAAGCAGCAGTACAAGCGCACTGAAAAAGGCGGCGACATTGTGGTGGACGACACCCGCACGATGCTGGAGCTGACCACCGAGGAGGAGAATCTGCTGACCTATGTCGGTGCCAACTACGCCCATGTGGTAGTGCTCATCAACTCCACCAACGTTATGGAGCTGGGCCAGATTGAGACCATCCCCGGCGTGGATGCCTGCCTGATTGCCGGTTTGTCCGGCTCCGAGGGCGCAACCGCCATCCCCGCCGTGCTGTGGGGCGACAAAGAACCCAGCGGTCGCACCGCTGACACCTGGGCGTATGATCTGACCACAGCCGCCAGTTATGCCAACGCCGGTATGGAGGGCGTGGGCGCTTACGCCGATGCCGAGGGTCTGTACCCGGCGGACGGCACCGTCAGCGGCAACCTCGATACCTACGATGCCTATGAGCAGGTTTCCTATGTAGATTACGCCGAGGGCATTTACATCGGCTACAAATGGTACGAGACCGCTGACGCAGAGGGCTACTGGGACGGTGTTTCCAACGAGCACGGCACCGGCTATGACGCCGTTGTGCAGTATCCCTTCGGCTACGGCCTGAGCTACACCAGCTTTGATTGGAAGGTGACCGATGCCTCCGCCAACGGTGCCACCCTGACGAAGGACGGCGATGTGACCGTGAAGGTCACCGTCACCAACACCGGCGACCGCGCCGGCAAGGATGTTGTGCAGCTCTACTACACCGCACCCTATATTGCAGGCGAGATTGAAAAGTCCAGCGTGGAGCTGGGCGCGTTCGCCAAGACGAAGGAGTTGCAGCCCGGCGAGAGCGAGGAGGTTACCCTGACCGTTCCCGTCTCCGATATGGTCAGCTATGACGCCTATGACGCCAACCACAACGGTTTTACCGGCTATGAGCTGGACGCAGGCGATTACATCTTTACCGTGCGCCACGATGCCCACGATGTGGACGATGATGCCGCCGCAACCATTACCTGCAACCTGCCTGCCAACGTCCAGTATGCCGAGGACACCGTCACCGGCAACCCGGTTTCCAACAAGTTCACCGGCAGCGATGCCATTGACGGCGTCAGCTTGGACGGCAGCGACTCCAACCAGAACATCACCTACATGACCCGCGCTGACTTTGCGGGCACCTTCCCCAAGACCAACACCCCCAGCCGCGCTATGACCGACAACGTCAAGGCACTGAACCTTTACACCGCTGACATGGCAGACGGCTACATCAATGAGGCCGACGAGGCCATCACCACCGGCGCAAAGAACGGTCTGAAGATTGAGGACAACGGCAAGACCACCGACCTCGGCTTCCAGCTGGGCGCTGACTTCAATGACCCGCAGTGGGATGCGCTGCTCGATGAGCTGACCGTGGATGAGATGGAAAATATGTACATCAACGCCTACGGCGGTCTGGCCGAGCTCAAGAGCGTCGGCAAGATCAAGAGCAAGGACGCTGACGGCCCCTCCCAGATTGGCGGCTTCACCGGTATGGGCGCTGGCACCGGCTTCCCGAGCTCTAGCACGCTGGCCCAGACGTGGAACGGCGAACTGGCCCAGGAGGAGGGCCGCACCATCGGCACGCAGGCTTTGCAGAACGGCTATACCGGCTGGTATGCGCCTGCCACTAATATGCACCGCAGCCCCTTCAACGGCCGTAACTACGAGTATTATTCCGAGGACAGCCTGCTGTCCGGCGTCATCTGCGGCAACACCGTGCATGGCGCCAATGACGCTGGTGTCTACACCTACGTCAAGCACTTTATCTGCAATGACGGTGAAAGCGGCATCTACCGTGATTCTGTCTACACGTGGATGACCGAGCAGGCTCTGCGTGAGATCTATCTGCGTCCCTTCCAGATGCTGGTCGAGGACTATGACGCTGTCGGCCTGATGAGCAGCTACAACCGTATCGGCGCTGTTTGGGCTGGCGGCAGCGAGGCGCTGCTGACCGGCATCCTGCGTGACGAGTGGGGCTTTGACGGCGCTGTGATTACCGACTACTGCGACCATCACAGCTATATGAACGGTGACCAAGCCCTGCGCGCAGGCGGCAGCCTGTGGATGGCTGGCTTCATCGGCGGCAAGATGGCCTTTGAGACCGGCTCCAACAGCTATCTGCAGGCCCTGCGCCGCGCTGCAAAGCAGACACTGTATATGTATCTGCACGTCCGTGTGACCAACCGTGACTATGCCGAGAGTATCGGCGATACCGCCGCGCTGCGCCACGACTTTAAGCCCGCTGTGCTCGGCTGGCGTCACCTTGTTGCGCTGATCGACCTTGTTGCCGTGGCACTGTTTGCACTGGCAATCCGCGGCATTGTCCGTGATGTCAAGCTGTACAAGGCCGCTAAGGCCGCCAGAGCCGAAAACAAGAACGCATAAAAATAACCCCCGCAATACCGCACAATGCAAGTGCATGACCGTGACTTGAAATTGCGCGGTATTGCCTTATAAAAAAGGAGTGCCTACCCTTGAAAAACGCAGAAATCATCCAACAACTGAACCTTGAACAAAAATGCGCACTGCTCTCCGGCGAGACGGTCTTTACCACCCGGGGGTATAAAAAGGCGGGTATTCCTTCCATTACCCTGTCCGACGGCCCCAACGGTGTGCGCAAGCAGGCCGGGGCTGCGGACCATCTGGGGCTGAACCCCAGCGTACCCGCAACCTGTTTCCCCACAGCAGCCACCGTGGCCTGCAGCTGGGACCCCGCCCTCGGCGAGCAGGTCGGTCAGGCAATGGGGGAGGAGGCCGCCGCACAGGAGGTCTCCGTCCTGCTGGGCCCCGGCCTAAACACCAAGCGCAGCCCGCTTTGCGGCCGCAACTTTGAGTATTTCTCCGAGGACCCCTACCTCTCCGGCAAGATGGCCGCAGGCTATGTGCGCGGCATCCAGTCCGAGGGTATCTCCGCCTGTCCCAAGCATTTCGCCGTCAACAGCCAGGAGCTGCGCCGTATGGCGTCCGACTCCGTGGTGGACGAGCGCAGCCTGCGCGAGCTGTACCTGACCGGCTTTGAGATTGTTGTCAAAGAGGCACATCCCAAAACCATTATGTCCAGCTACAACCTCATCAACGGCACCTACGCCAACGAGAACGCCCATCTGCTGCAGGATATCCTGCGCAAGGACTGGGGCTTTGACGGCGCGGTTGTCACCGACTGGGGCGGCAGCAATGACCATGCGCTGGGCGTAAAGAACGGCTCTACGCTGGAAATGCCCGCCCCCGGCGGGGATGCCGTCCGCGAGCTGCTGAAGGCCGTGGAGACCGGCAAAATCACCGAGGCGGACGTTGACGCCCGTCTGGATGAGCTGCTGACGTTGGTTTTTGACACCCACGCCGCTGTGGAAAATCACAGCCGTGAGTTTGACGCCGACGCCCACCATGCGCTGGCCCGCCGCGCTGCCGCAGAGAGCACCGTCCTGCTCAAGAACGAGGAAGGCCTGCTGCCGCTGGCCGCCGGTGCCCGCGTGGCCGTTATCGGTGACTTTGCCGAGACACCCCGCTATCAGGGCGCAGGCTCCAGCGCGGTCAACTCCATCAAGGTGGACACCTTCCTCGAATGTCTCAAGGAAAGCGGCTTGAACAGCGTTGGCTTTGCCGCGGGCTTTGACCGCCAGGGCAAGCCGGACGATGCCAAAAAAGCCGAGGCCGTCGCACTGGCGAAAAAGGCCGACACCGTGCTGCTCTGCTTAGGGTTGGACGAGATCAAGGAGAGCGAGGGTCTGGACCGCGCCGATATGAAGCTGGCGGACAACCAGATTGAGCTTCTGCAGGCTGTACAGCAGGCAAACCCCAACACCGTGGTCGTGCTCAGCGCGGGTGCATCGCTGGAAACGCCGTGGCTGACCCACTGCAAGGCGCTGGTTTACGGCGCACTGGGCGGTCAGGCCGGTGCAGGCGCTATGGTCGATGTGCTGACCGGCAAGGTCAACCCCAGCGGCAAGCTGGCGGAAACCTGGGCCAACGCCTATGAGAACACCCCCGCCAAGGACAACTTTGCGGGCAAGGGCCGCACCGTGCAGTACCGTGAGGGGCTGTACGTGGGCTACCGCTACTACCAGACCGCGGGCGTGCCGGTGGCGTTCCCCTTCGGCTACGGCCTGAGCTACACGAACTTTGCCTACTCTGACCTGAAGGCAGACGCCCACAGCGTGACCCTGACCGTAAAGAACACCGGCAACCGTGCCGGTGCCGAGATTGTGCAGCTGTACATTGCCAAGCCGGACGCGAAGGTGTTCCGCCCCGCGCAGGAGCTGAAGGCCTTTGCCAAGGTGCAGCTGGCTGCAGGGGAGAGCAAGACCGTGACCCTGACGCTGGACGACAAGGCGTTCCGCTACTGGAACACCAAGACCGACAGCTGGGAAGTTGAGGGCGGCAGCTACGAAATCCGCGTGGGCGCTTCCTCCGCTGACATCCGCCTGACGGCTGTTGTGGAGGTGGCCGGCACCGAGGCCCCCAACCCCTACGCGGGCAAGAGCCTGCCCCACTACGAAAGCGGCAAGGTGCAGAGCGTACCCGATGCCGAGTGGGAGACCCTGATGGGCTGCCTCATCCCGGAGGACAAGGTCCGCATCGACCGCAATATGACGCTGGGTGAGCTTAACCACAGCCGCAGCCCCATTTGCTGGCTGGTCTGGCTGGTATTGCACACCCTGCTGACGGCCAGCTACAAGAGAGGCAAGCCGGACCTGAACGTGATGTTCCAGTACAATATGCCGCTGCGCGCTCTGGCCAAGATGACCAACGGCGCCATCAGCATGGGCATGGTGGACGGCATCGTGATGGAGGCCAAGGGCTTCTGGATTATCGGCCTGTGCCGTGTCATTGTGGAAGCGGTCAAGAACGTGATTCTCAACGTGCAGCTGGAAGGCCGGCTGCGCAACAGCTGAATAGGAGCAGACCATGCAGTTTTGGAATAGCTTTGCGGCCAAGCACCCGGCCGCTGCCAAGTGGGTGCGCGAGGGCGGTTTGTTCGTCATCGTATCCAACCTGATTACCGTATTCAAGTATCTGCTGCTACAGTTCCTGCCTGCCGCGTTCAGCGGCCTGCCGGTGGTGGACTTCGGCTGGCCGGGCATCCCGGTGACGCTTTTCGGAGAGACCTTCCAGTGGAACATTCTGGGGTATGACTCCGCCCACGGCGGTCTGCCGTACTTTTGTGCCTATATGGTGGCAATGGTCATCGGCGAGTGCATCAACTTTCCGATTCAGCGCAGTTTCGTGTTCCGCAGCAAGGGCAATCTGGCCAAGCAGATTGCCTGGTATGTGGTGGCGTTCTGCGTCATCACCTGCATCGTCAACTCCATCAACTGCATCTGGGTGGCGGTGGCAGGCCTGCTGGTACCGGACTTCATCTACAACATCGGCACCACCGTGCTCAACGGCGGCATCTCCATGGTCATCTTCTTCTTTGTGAATAAGATCATCTTCCCGGAGGGCGAAAAAGCCGCCAAATAATAAGACATCTCCTTCATTTTCTTCTTCTCATCATAAGCCAGAAGGGCTGCTCCGTTACCCGGGGCAGCCTTTTTGGTTTTTGGGGAGACCCTCTCAGTCACGCCTGACGGCGTGCCAGCTCCCCCGAAGGGGGAGCTTTTCGGTACTGCCGGAAGCTTTCTCATTATGACTAATACTTTAGAGACAGGGCTAACGGCGTGCGCCCTCTCAGTCAAGCCCTGTCGGGCTTGCCAGCTCTCCCAAAGGGAGAGCCAAGAGCACCGCCGGAAGCTTTCTCATTACACTTAAAACTTTAGCAACGAACGTAATGGCTTGGCTCCCCCTTTGGGGGAGCTGGCGCGGGAGCGCCTGAGAGGGTTCACTTCCCTGAGGAAGTCCCACTTCTATTTTTGTTTTTCTGCACAAAATGTTCTGCGGGCAGGGTTTTCCTCTTGACAAGCGGGCAAATGTTTCGTACTATATTTAGTAGTATGGAATCAAAGACGCTGTACGCAGGCTTCTGTGTGACCCTGTACCCGTTTCAGGCAAAGTGTGCCTGTTTGATATAAAATGGAACTGTAGAGAGAAAAGCCGTATGCTTTTGCCCGTGCCGCCGGTTTTGGGCGGTGCGGATGCTTTTGGTGTCACTTTTTGGATTGAAAGCTCTTTCTATATCATTGCCCGTGTCCTGCTGCGCAGCGTCTCCTGCTTTTAATTTTGCATTGAATTGAAACAAAGGAGAGTGAACGCAATGACCGCGATCGGAGTGATCGTGGCCTTGATCGTTGCTGTTGTCGGTGTGGCTGCGGGCTATTTTATTGGTTACAACAACCGTAAAAAGACCGCCGAAGCCCAGATCGGCAGCGCTGAGGCCGAGGCTACCCGGCTGGTGAACGAGGCGATCAAGACCGCCGACCAGAAGCGCAAGGAAGCGGTTCTGGAAGCAAAGGACGAGGCTTTCCGTCTGAAAGCTGAGGTCGATGCCCAGAAGGCAGAGGCCGACAAGGAGATCAAGCAGCGCCGTGCGGAGATCAGCCGTCAGGAGAACCGCATCGACCAGAAGGAAACGGCGCTGGACCGCAAGACCGAAGCGCTGGAAAAGAAGGAAGAAGAGCTGAAAAAGCGCGCTGCCGAGGCCGAGGAGCGTCTGGCAGAGATCGACGCTTTGCGCGCCAAGGAGATGGAGCGTCTGGAAACGCTGGCCGGCCTGAGCCAGGAGGACGCCCGCGAGGTGCTGCTGCATAAGGTGGACGAGGAGCTGACCCACGAAAAGGCCGTGCGCGTTGCTGCCTACGAGACCGACCTGAAGGAAAACTGCGATAACATCGCCCGCAACCTCATCGGACAGGCCGTCAGCCGCTGCGCTGCCGACCATTGCAGCGAGACCACCGTCAGCGTGGTGCCGCTGCCCAGCGATGAGATGAAGGGCCGCATCATCGGCCGCGAGGGCCGCAACATCCGCGCTCTGGAGACTGCTACCGGCGTGGATCTGATCATCGACGATACCCCGGAGGCCATTACCCTGTCCTCCTTCGACCAGACCCGCCGCGAGGTGGCCCGCATGACGCTGGAGCGCCTGATCGGCGATGGCCGCATCCACCCCGCCCGCATCGAGGAGACGGTGGAGAAGTGCCGCCACGACCTCGAACTGCAGATGAAGCGGGAGGGCGAGAAGGCCGTTATGGAGCTGGGCATCCACGGTCTGCATCCCGACCTGATCAAGCTGATCGGCCGTTTGAAGTACCGCACCAGCTTTGGCCAGAACGCGCTGACGCACAGCATGGAAGTGGCTTGGCTGGCCGGTCTGCTGGCGGGCGAGATGGGCGTGAACGTCACGCTGGCCCGTCGTGCCGGTCTGCTGCATGACATCGGCAAGGCCCTTGACCATGAGATCGAGGGCAGCCATGTCCAGATCGGTGTGGATATCTGCCGCAAGTACAAGGAGAACACCCAGATCATCCACGCCATCGAGGCCCACCACGGCGACGTGGAACCCAAGACCCCGCTGGCCTTCATCATTCAGGCTTGTGACGCCATCAGCGCCGCACGCCCCGGTGCCCGCCGCGAGAATGTCGAGAGCTACGTCAAGCGTCTGGAAAATCTGGAGGAGATCTCTTCCAGCTTCGAGGGCGTGGAACAGGCCTTTGCCGTTCAGGCTGGCCGTGAAGTGCGCATCATGGTCAAGCCCGACGTTATCAGCGACGATCAGGTCATCCTGCTGGCCCGCCAGATCGCGAAGAAGATCGAGGACACGCTGGATTACCCCGGCCAGATCAAGGTCAATGTCATCCGCGAGAGCCGCGCCGTCGATTACGCAAAATAAGCAGAACATTTTTGGGAGTCCGCTGCATTTGGCAGCGGACTCCTTTTTTGCGCGTTTTTTCAAAAACTGTCCGTAGCACAAGAACGATTATGCAATGAAACCCAAGCGAAGAGTACAATTTGTTCACAAAAAGTAAAGTGAACGGAACGCTTTATAAAAGAAAGAATAACGTGCGAAATGGTCGGTCAAAAAGAACAAATCATACTTTTTCAGCCGGAACTATTTACAAGTGAAATGTGCTCATAGGTGAAACTTGTACAAAAATCAAGCGCTTCCTTCGGCAAGATGTTGGACAAACCGCAGAAATGTGCTTTTACAGGAGACAAATTTTGAAAAAAGGCTTTTCTTTCGCAAAAGGCCGATGTATAATGCGGCCAAGGCACAAGGGAGTGCAAAGTTCCAGAGGGGGAACGGAGACCCTTGTGTATTTTCAGAACGCGCCGCTTTAGCAGGGTATAGCCCTGAAGCGGTCAAGAGAGGGGAAAAAATAGATATGAAATTCGATCGTCGTATTTCGCGCCGCAGCTTCCTGTCTGCTGCGGGTGTCACCACGGCTGCACTGGCTCTGACGGCTTGCGGCGGCTCTTCCAGCTCCGTGGCAGCTTCTTCCGCTGCCGGTTCTACGGCGTCCTCTGCAGCTGGCACTGCACAGGGCGGCACCCTGAACATCATGCTGGAGACCGAGGTTCAGTCCCTCGACCCGCAGGTGGCCACCGACGGTACCTCCTTCGAGGTCATTGCGGACTACACCGACGGCTTGATGCAGATGGACGCCGACGGCGCAGCCATCCCGGCGCTGGCGGAGACCTACGACATCAGCGAGGACGGCAAGACGTATACCTTCCATCTGCGCGATGCCAAGTGGTCCAACGGCGATGCTGTGACCGCCGCTGACTTCGTCTTCGGCTGGCAGCGTGCGGTTGACCCCGCTACTGCTTCCGAGTATTCCTACATGCTGTCCGATATCGGTCAGATCGTCAACGCCGCAGAGATCATTGCCGGCGAGAAGCCCGTCACCGATCTGGGCGTGAGCGCAGTGGACGATAAGACGCTGGAAGTCCAGCTGAACGTTCCCGTCAGCTACTTCCTGAGCCTGATGTACTTCCCCACCTTCTACCCCGTGAACGAGGCGTTCTACAACAGCTGCGCAGACACCTTCGGCACCAGCCCCGACACCGTGCTTTCCAACGGTGCCTTCAAGCTGACCGATTACCAGCCCGCTGCTACCGCCTTCACGCTGGAAAAGAACCCCGACTACTACGACGCCGACAAGATCGCGCTGGACAGTCTGGCCTATCAGGTCATCAAGGACAGCCAGCAGGCTCTGATGAGCTATCAGACCGGCGCACTGGATATGACCCTGCTGAACGGTGAACAGGTCGATCAGGTCAAGGACGACCCCGAATTCACCAGCGTGGGTGCCGGTTACCTGTGGTACCTCAGCCCCAACATGGCGGGTGTGCCCGAACTGGCCAACGAGAACCTGCGCAAGGCCATCACCTTCGCGCTGGATCGTGATTCCATCACGGGCGATGTCCTGAAGGACGGCTCCGCTCCCTGCTACACCGCCGTTCCTCCGCAGTTCGCTACCGGCCCCGACGGCAGCGACTTCAGCGCCGACCAGACCAAGTTCGCCGATTTCTGCGCCTACGACGCCGACAAGGCCAAGGAGTACTACGAACAGGCCAAGAGCGAGCTGGGCAAGGACTCCTTCACCTTCGATATGGTCGTTGACGCCGACGATGCACCCCAGAAGGTCGCACAGGTCGTCAAGGAGCAGCTGGAGACCACGCTGGAGGGCTTTACCCTGAACCTGACCGTCGAGCCCAAGAAGCAGCGCGTGCAGGATATGCAGGACGGCAACTTTGAGATCGGCCTGACCCGCTGGGGTCCCGACTACGCCGACCCCATGACCTACCTCGGTATGTGGGTCACCGGCAACTCCAACAACTACGGTCTGTGGAGCGACGCCGACTATGACGCCGTCATCGACGAGTGCACCACCGGTGACCTGTGCACCGACCCCGAAGGCCGCTGGGCAGCCCTGTATGAGGCCGAGCAGATCGTCCTCGAACAGGCCGTCATCTTCCCGCTGTACGGCCAGTGCAACGCCGAGATGATCTCCTCTGCCGTCAAGGGTGTCGAGCATCACCCCTGCGCTCTGAACCGTGTGTACAAGAACACCACCAAGAGCGAGTAAACAACTGAATCGCTGAATAAGGCCGCACAGTGGCCCGCAAAAGCCACTGTGCGCCTTTTTGGCATTGCACCTGTCCGCGGCAGACGAACGACTGACCGCGAAAATACACCCGGACAAAGGGGGTCCACCCGACGTGAAAAAATATACGCTCAAGCGAATTCTGACCTCGCTGTTCACTTTGCTGGCCATTCTGCTGGTCCTGTTCATCCTGATGCAGCTGATGCCCGGTTCGCCCTTCAACGATGAAAAGCTGACGGCTGACATGCGCGCGGCCCTGTACGCAAAGTACGGCCTCGACCAGCCCATCTACATCCAATTCTTCCGCTATGTGGGCAATATGCTTCGCGGCGATTTCGGCGTCAGCTACAATATCTCCAAGAATACGCCCATCTCCCAGCTCATCCAGTCCCGTCTGCCCATCTCCATCCAGATCGGCGGCATGGCGGTCATGCTGGGTGCCGTGGTGGGCCTTGTGCTGGGCATCATTGCCGCCCTCAAGCGGGACACCGTCTTTGATACCATCGCCACCATCATCTCGGTCATCGGCGTGTCGGTGCCGTCCTACGTCTTTGCGCTGGCGCTGAGCTACACCTTCGGCTTCAAGCTCCGCTGGTTCCCGATGCTCTTCTCCGCGAAGGACATCTTCGGGTCCAGCGTATTGCCCAGCGTGTCGCTGTCCATGTTCACCATGGCGTCCATCGCCCGCTTCACCCGCAGCGAGATGATCGAAGTCCTCGACTCCGATTATATGCTGCTGGCCGAGAGCAAGGGCATCTCCGGCCCGGCGCTGATCTTCCGCCACGCCCTGCGCAACGCCCTCATCCCCATCATCACGGTGCTGGCACCGCTGATCGTGGATCTGATGACCGGCTCGCTGGTGGTGGAGAAGATCTTCGCCATCCCCGGTGTGGGCAGCCTACTGGTGACGGCCATCCAGTCCAACGACTACAATGTGGTCATCGGCCTGAGCTTCATCTACAGCGCTATGTACATTGGCATCATGCTGGTCGTTGACCTGCTGTACGGCGTCATCGATCCGCGCATTCGTTTGGCAAAGGGGGACGACTAAATGGCAGCAAAAGCGATCCGCATGGGCGAGGCGGCCTCCCCGAACGAAACCTTCACCGCCGCCGATTTCGAGCTCAAGCACAACGAGGCCGAGATCGCGGTGGATACCAACTTTGCAGCCCAGAGCTTCTGGAAGGATGCGCTCATCCGCTTCTTCCAAAAAAAGAGCGCGGTGCTGGGCCTCGTGCTCATCGTCTTCATCGTGCTGCTGGCCGTCTTCGGCCCCGGCATGAACGGCTACACCTACTCCGGCCAAGACCTGAGCCAGAAGAACTTTGCGCCCCGTGTGCCCGGCATTGAGCAGTTCGGCATTCTGGACGGCAGCGAGAAGATGAGCACCACCACCGGCACCAAGGTGACCAACGCTTATCGGGAAAAGGAGAAACTGGACGTCTACTACTGGTTCGGCAGCGACCTCTACGGCCGCGACATCTGGACCCGTACATGGGAGGGCGCCCGCGTTTCCCTCATCATCGCCGTGGCCGCCGCCGTCATCGATATGGTCATCGGCATGAGCTATGGCCTGATCTCCGGCTACTTCGGCGGCAAGGTCGATATGGTGATGCAGCGCTTTTTGGAAGTGGCCAACGGCATCCCCCGTCTGGTCATCGTCACACTGCTGCTGCTGGTGCTGCAGCCCGGCATGGTGACCATCATCTTCGCTTTGATGCTGACCGAGTGGGTGGGCATGAGCCGCATCGCCCGCGCCGAGATGCTCAA
>ERZ772902.1274-NODE-1274-length-19703-cov-4.209843_pt1 | contig 19703 bp, 15 predicted proteins | sample MGYA00511470_ERZ772902 | MGnify/ENA primary metagenome ERZ772902 (study PRJEB29015, sample SAMEA2737717) | human gut metagenome | biome: human gut; feature: human-associated habitat; material: faeces | place: China | collected 2012 ... | reverse complement strand
ATCTCATCCGGCATATACGATATAAATATATGTTTATTATAATTATCATTTATTTTATAATTATTATTATAAATATATTTTTTGATTCTATAATTATATTCCACATAATCGTATATAAGACCATAAATTATAACGTCAGGATTATATTTAAACTGTTCAAAACATTTTTCATATGTACCAATATCAATCCAGTCATCTGAATCTATAAATGTAATATATTCGCTGCTTGCTTCAAGAATTCCTCTATTTCTACAGGCACCTGCCCCCATATTTTGGGGCATATTAATTATTTTGATATGGTGAGTATGCCTATATGTTTCAAGAATTTCAAGTGTATTATCTGTCGAAGCATCATTAATTACAATGACTTCAATATCTTTAAAACTTTGATTAAAAACAGATTGTAGACATCTATAAATGTTTTGTGAATCATTAAATGTTGGAATAATAACTGTTAATAAATTTTGTTGCATAATATTCACCTTCTAATCTCCTATAAAAATTACAGATAACTTCTTATTATCAATAAAAAAGCAACCCATTTCATATATATAAAATGGGTTGCGGAAACTAATTTAATATTTATAGATTGAAATCCTTTCTAGGATGTTTGCGTAAAAGAATATCTCGTTGTTTAGCAACAGCAACATGCGTATAAATTTCGGTTATATTAATAGAACTGTGTCCTAGCATTTCCTGAATATAACGGATATCAACATCAGCTTCGAGTAGAGAGGTTGCAAATGTATGACGGAACATATGCGGGGTAATATGCAGGTTAATAGCAGCCAAGTCAGCATATTTATTAATTGTTCTTCGGACTGTCTGATCAGATAAAGGAGTTCCTTTCTGATTCGCAAAAAAATAATTACAGTTTTGAATTTCATTGTAAAATTCACTATAGTATTCATTTAGGATATGCAGAACTGAACTGTTTGCAATTTGTATACGGCGTTCTTTATTTCCTTTTCCATGAATAAGAATAGTACCATCATATAAATTAATATGCTGAGGTTGTAATGCACATAACTCAGATATACGTATTCCAGAGCTGAAAAGCAATTCTATAACAGCGGCATCACGCAGTGCATTGCGGCGTTGGTAAAGTGTTTTTGCATTTTTGTGATATGAATAGATAGTTGAGAGAAATATTTCTATAGTATGTAGAGGAATAGTGCGTGGTAATTTTACAGGTTCGCGAAAGTGGATCTGTAATTTGTTAAATGGATTTACAGGTAATAGATCTTTGCATTCTAAAAAATGAAAAAAAGCCTTGATAGAAGCAATTTTTCGTTTTACAGTTTTGGGTTGATATTTTTTGTTAAGTAAAGCGATATAATTTTCAATAATATTGGGAGTTATATCGGAAATAACGGTAACAGGTAAATATTCAGAAAATTGTTTTAAATCTGTTTTATAAGCTTTTAGAGTTTTTTTGTCTAAACGTTTGTTTGCTTCACAGTGTTCAATATAGTTTTCCATAAATTGATGTAAATTAATCATCATAAAATCTCCTTGTATAATATTTTTGTATAATGTATTTTAAACAATTTTTAGGATATATGTTAATAAACTGGAGCATATAATGTTATATTATAGATATAAACACAGAGATTATTCTTATGATATTGCATAAGCAATATATTAAGTATATACTATAGATAAGATTATAAGAGATAGGATTTATGTTGAATTCTAATGATTACATGAAGACAATATATAATAGATACAAGTATACAGGTCATTCGAATCGTTAGGATTCGGGTGGCTTGTTTTTTAAATGGTAGGGTTTGGTAGTTTAAAGTTCACTATAAAAACGAAGTAGAGAGGAAATATATGATGAACGAAACAATAAAATTGCTGGCAGGAGGTATAAGTGCCATTATTCCACCTGAATATATAGGGCAGAAGCTAATTGAAAGTGGAACAGGAATACTTTGGAAAAAATTAAAAAAACGGCTTGAAGGTGATAATAATGCAGTGGGAGCAGGCTTATATGATGCTATAGAGCATAGTGTGGAGGTGTATGCCCATACCCATACACATAATAAAGATGATATAGCAGTATGTTGTGAAAAGTTATATTTTGAATGGATGAAGAATAACAGTCTTAAAGATGATTCAATCAAAAAAGCATTATCCACGCTTAGTGCACAACCAATAGGAGAAGTTCAGGTCGAAACTTGGAAAAGTTTTCTGGATAGGGAAATTTTAAAAAATGATGAACTTAGAAATTGGATAGAGCATAAAAGTATAGAAAATATTAGTTCAAAGTTAGATTGTATTAGGCAGGAAATAAAAGAAATACCAGCTTCATTAAATAAATGTGAAATATTAGAGAATATGTATAATATATTCGAGGATGACGAGTATAAGATTTATATTAAAAATATGCATGATGCATATAGAGAATCTGTAATGGGCGAAAGCTTTGGATTGAATAAAATATATACAGATTTACATGCCATTATATGCGATAACATAGAACATACAGAAAAAAAGGTTGAAAATATTGCAGAATATATATGTAAATGGCTGAAAGATAAGCAATACAGCAATGATATATATATCAATAGTATGCTGCTTGTATATGGAGAGCCTGGCAGTGGTAAGTCTTCAGTGTTAAAGAAAGTAGTCGATGAATTAACCAATGGTGTCAAGGACAAAAAAACAATAGTTCTTTCACTTAATTTATTTGAAGTAACATTTGTTGATGCAAAGACAGCATTAGATGTTGTAAAACAATATATTAAGAATGGGTATCCTTGGTTTTATGAAGCCGATAACAGATTAGACAGGATTCTTATATTAGATGGATTGGATGAAATAAAATATAAGGTTTATGAAAAGTCGCAGGAGTTGTTAAGAGAACTTGAAGGCGAAAAATGGAAGCTTGACTGTAAGGTGATAGTGAGTGGAAGAACGCAGGCAGTCAGAAAAGCAAAAGAAAATATATATAATTATATAGATGTAGAAATATTACCACTTTATATAGATGAGGATGAAAGGAAAAAATATATAAATAAAGTTGTTGATGAAAAAAATCTATTAGAAATAGACCTGCGGTTAGATTATTGGGACAAACTTCAGAAAGAATTTAATATTGCCCAGAATATGCCTTTACAGAACAGCAGATTTGATGAGATCAGCAGACAGCCATTGCTATTATTTCTTATTATGTGGACGGCTAAGTATTCAAATATTAATTTGATGGAATTAAAGAATACAGCAGAATTGTATAATAAAATATTTGAATGTATATATACAAGAGAATATAGTAGAAAAAAAGCCGGTGGCTTAAAGTACAAAGCTGAATATTCAGAGTATCAAAAAAAGCTTGCTCATCTTGGTGGCTGTGCATATAGGAATAACAGTAGAAGTGTATCAGCAAATACAATATATGAATATTGTACAGTTATGGAGCAAAATTCTTTAGATGAAATTAATAAGATTATTCAAAATGCAACTCAGTATTGGGATGATTCTGATTATAAATCATGTTTGATACTTTTAAAAAATTCAAAAGTTCGTTCTACAGATATTGAAACTTTATATTCTCAATATTCTGATAAATATGTTTTGATATTGTTATCGCAGGCAGATTCATTAATTTCTCAAAGAAAATATGAGGATGCAGTTAAGATTCTTGAAGACGGCAAGATTCTTGTTAATGATGAAAAAATGATTGTAAGTAAAATTGATGATATAAAAAATAGTCGTCCGATTAAATTATCTGATATTAAATTAACATCTTCAAGGTTTTTTATTGACAATGAAGGTAAATCACTGATAGATACAGTTGGAAATAAATATGCTACAGGAAATTCATTTATTACGTATGCTGAGGGAAAAACAAAATGTGGATATGGTACATTTTACCTAGGTAAAAAATACACTTCGTTGAGTGGAATTATTGCAGTATCAGATGAAAGCGAAGATAGAGAGGATATTCAATTACAGGGATGGGTTGAAATAGGAACAAAAAGTAATGATAAAGATTTTAATTCATTATGGTCATCACAGATACTCAGTAGGACAACGAGTTCGATAGAAATACCAGAACTTAATCTTAAAGGTTCAGAATGGCTTGAAATAAGATATTATAATAATGGAGAGTATTATAGTCTGGCAAAAGGATATCACAGTCTTAAAATAATTCTGGCAAATGTAATGCTATATGTTGATTAATAAATAGTGTGTAAATGATTTCGCGGAATATTGAGTAATCATGTCAGCAAAACGCTGATATTTAACTTTGAAAAGTAAATATTATTCTTGAACGCTTACTGCTTCTGGGCGGATTGTTAAATAATTTCGTATTATTATTCATAACCATTCGATATTAAAATCAGGCTTGGAAAATTAATGGTCACATTTGCAATCGTTGATGTCATTTTCTTTATATGTGCAGATACACTTTTACGTTCTCTGTGGGAAGTGAAAACAGGAGTTTCATCACCAGCTAATGCCGGATTTTGGTATGTATAAATTCATTGGAAGCAGAAACATCAAGGAATTCTTTCTGATAGATTTTAAAGAGAGAAGAATAAGGCTGTTTATCAAGTTCAAAATCTGTTTTTTTCAGAGAGGGGAGAAGTTAGGCAACCGTAGCTTTTTCCACGGAATCAGCTTTAGTGCCTTTTATTTTAGGTTTCTTAACCTTAGTTTTATGTGGATGAATATGAGGAGACAAATGGTTATTCTCCGAGTTCCATAAGCAGTTAATAAAATTATAAAAAGTTTCAATACTTGGAGTATTGCCTGGTTCAAATCCACTGGGGATAGCATAAAGAGGATTGATTTTAAGTTGAGTATCCCATTTCTTTAACGAAGTAACTTTGTATCAGGGTTAGGACGATATTTACGAAGATTAATAACAACAAAATTTTGGTAGTCGGCATGACTGCCATAGTTTATAGGTAACATAAAAATCGCCCACAATGGAAGAATATTTGCCGCCACGAGCGATGGTTCTTACTAATCAATATGTATGGAACACAGCGTTTTTTAATAGATTTGTCAAATGTTTTTGCAAAAAAGTGCGGATTTTAATAAAAAAGGAATCTGAAAGTCTTATATTTACTGGTTTATAGATTATTATAATAACATAGGAGGATGTTATAGTGGAAAATTTATTTGAAAAGTTTAATATGTTCGACATGTTTACCATGCTTATTCCCGGCGTAATTATTTCAACCTTATCATGTACTTCACTGTCATTTGAATTTTATAATCAATGGGTTGATTGGGGGAACGAAAAGTATATTATTTTCTTTGTAATTAGTTATTTATTAGGCATAATCTTTCAACAGATGGGCAATATAATTGACGAAAAATTCTTATATAAAATTATATATGGTGGTAAACCTAGAGAAATTTTTCTTTTAAAAGATAAATATAAGAGAATACTAAACAATGAATGGGCTTACAATGATGCATTGAATATAAAAAAATCTTAATTGATTATTTAGATATAAACCCCAAAAATATTAGAACTATTGAATAGCAAAAGCAATTGAATACAATAATATTTTCTTATTGTTTAAATATTGTAGAAATAAAAAGACTGTCATTTAAGGCTGACAAAATGCTTGTTATTTCCGAAATGAGTCGTTCATTGTCATTAGGTTTTATATCTATAATCTTACTAAACTTATTCATGACACTATGTTTTCACTTTCATTATGTATTTTATTTTTTTGAAAGTATTATATTGTTATTTTTAAGTGCTATATTCTTATATAGAAAAATACAATATGAGAAATACAGATATAGAATCATTTTACGAATGTTTTTAATATATATAAAGGATAGGGAATAAATATTCTGTAATGATTAGTTAGAACGGATGGAACATTTACTTTCAAAGTTTCTCTGGGAGGGAAAAGAAAACAATTATAGGATATATGTGAATGTAAGGGTAATCAATTTGCCATTTAAATAGTAAATGATGAGTGAGTTGTTGTTGAAAAGAGTTTATTTAAAGCAAGAAATAGGCATGGGGGTTCTCTTTTATTGTATGGGATTATTAGTATAGTTAAAAATGTTACAAAGTATGGATAAGAATTGAATAATCTTGATGAAAAAACTGTGGAAGAAATGTTGTCAGTATGAGAGGTTAATATACAGAAACTGGAGCAGTTGTGTGTGGTAATTATAGACAAAAGTAATACAATAATGTAAATGTTGTAAAAAATATAGATGATGTCAAGAGGTATTTTTAACAAAAAAACACTTTAATATTATCCATGGATGATTGGTTTATATTATTGCATAAGCAGTAAGCAGAGTTTATACTATAGACAAGATAATAAGAGATAGGATTTACTATGAATCCTGATGATTGCATGGAGGCAATACATAATATATTAGTGCATAAATTTCAAGCCATTCGAATCGTTAGGGTTCGGGTGGCTTGTTGTATTAATGCAGCAGAGTGTGTGCAAAAATGAAAGAGAAAAAATTATGGACAATTCTAAGAAAAGTTTTCTTGGTGAGCTTATCAAAGAAATAATTGTGGCAATTATTACATGTCTGTTGACAGGTTTTATTACAAATCAATTTACAAAAAATGATATTATTAAAGCAATAACAACTCGCTTTGATTTTGTTGATAGTAAAATGACATATGAATAAGATCTCGAACAAATTAGCCAACTAGTTCGATAGAAATACCAGAACTTAATCTTGAAGGTTCAGTGTGGCTTGAAATAAGATATTATAGTAATGGTGAGTATTATAGTTTGGCAAATGGATATCATAGTCTTAAAATAATTATGACGGATGTAATGTTGTATATGGATTAATAAATACTAGAAATAGTTTACATGATAAAGTGTTGAAAAGCATAAGGTTATTAAAACCATAGAAAGGAATATACCGTTTTACCTTTTTTGTAGGGAGTGGATATATCAGTTTTTGTAATGTTTATAAAGAATATTATTTTGTAGGAGAGGTGGATGATGAAAATAAGAAAATTACTACATAATATAAAAAAATTAGAGGTATTATTTAATATAATATCATTAATAGTGATTGTCTTGATTCAAGAAAAAATACAAGAGCCTTTAAGAACCGTATTTATAATTGAATGGTGTTTGGTAATTATATTTATGACATTGAAAGATTACAGATTAAAAGTGGAATTAGAGTGCGAACAAGAAAAGAATAAAAGTGATGAGTATGCCAAAAGGGTTTTGTCTAAAATAACGCAATTGCAAGATGATAAGGCAAATTTTTTAAGAGAGAAAACATATGATTATGTTGTAACAGAAAATAATCAACCATATTATTATAATCCACATCAATATTTATATGATATATGTCAGAACTTAAGGTATACAATGGCTGATATATTGAAAACACATTGCGATTATGTGGATGTGTCGTTTATATATAAGTATGTAGCAGAGGACGAAACTTGGAAGTGGTTGTCAGGAAAATCTAGTATGAGTGATGCAATAAATTTAAATGATTTTGTTGAAGATGGAGAGTCGTTTTTTAATTATATTATAAATAATCCAGAAGAAATGCCAGCCATAATAAATGACAAATCTAACCCAGGAAATATTAAGTATAAATGTCATAGAAGAGATAGAATGTTTAATAATAAAGGGTCAGTATATGGAATTCCAATAACTTTTTTTAATAATAAACAAAAACTAGTTGATTCAATTCTCGTTATTTCAACATATGGAATTAATTTTGTAGATTTGAAATCTTCGGAATATGAAATAAATGAGTTTAAGAAGAATCTTTCTTATGAAGTTTTACCATATTATATTTCATTAATACAAGTAGAACTGGGAGCTTTATTTTTAAGACACAACATAGATAACATTATAAATATTTAGAAAGTAAGCGATACATAAGCTCTTTTCAAGTTTTGAAAGGTAAAATAATTCGTACTAATAGTACTAAAATTTAAGCGGATTTCTTTGCGATAAGGTAAAATTTGGAAAAAAGTTTTTCTATGTGGTGTTTTGAGAGTAAGCGTTGGAGCATTTACAGTTAAAATATAGAAACTATGTGGTATATTCATCTTTTAAAATAAATTCTTATAGTAACCGTAGTATGACCAGTCAACCGCATAATTTCATCAATGGAATGTCCTTCAGTATATAATTTCCTAACTTCCTCTATGGCTAATTTCTTATTTTTTAACTGTTGAAGATGTTGACGTTCCCGTGCATTTTCTTTTACCTCTGGTATTTCATTTTTTTGTATAGAAAGATATTTTCTAATAGTTGTTACAGAAGAATGCAACAGCAGTGCTATATCATTTGCAGTATAACCCTCATCACGTTTCTTTTGTGCAAAGATAATTCGTTCTGCACGATTTCTTGTATCATAAAGTGCTTCCATTTCTGGGTCAATAGTATCTGTTGGAATTACAAGCCGTGATGGAAATAAACGATGTAAATATCTTTCTACCGCATCGGATAAATTTTTTATCAAATGAAAACAATCACTAATCTGAATTGCATCAGGGTGTGCATTACTTACTGCCGATGAATATGTATGTGAACCATCTCTTGAAACCACTTTTAAATTAGGGTAACTTTTAAGCCAATCTTCAACAATTTTAGTTTCGCGGGAATCAATTATATCAATGATTTTGTGGGTATCTAAATCTACCATAACTGTTCCATATGTATACCTTTTGCGAAAAGCAAAATCATCCACACATATTTTGGTTACGCTGGATTTATCCACAATAGTTGGCATTTTTTTTAAGCAGATCTCAAATGCTGCTTTTACATACTTTTATAGATGAATTTTTCAATAATGCAGAGGCTGTTACTGAACTCAGTTTCGTTGATGTATTCGTTATTTTATCTAGTAAACGTTTTGTTTTCTTTCCGTTTGGAGCTACAAAATCAAATCGTTCAGAAAATGTTCTATGTGTACAATTTTCATTAAGGCAAAACATTTTTCTTGTATTCAATAAAAGAATTGCTTGCTTATCCTGGATTGGAATATCCTGAATTTCTCGCTGATATATGGAATGAATTTTTGATGAAGTCTCTCCACAAAAAGGACACTTAACATCTTTTTCAACAGATTCTGCAATTAATATAAACTTTTCTTTTTTGATTTTATATCCAACACATTTTAAGCTCTTGTCTAAATTTTGTATAGATGCTTGCTTCATAATATCACCATCATCCAATAATTTAAAGCAAAATCACTTTATTATCAACTAAGTTTGGAAAGAACCGGTTGGAGCGTTTACGAAAAGAAAATGATTATAGGACGATAATATGTGAACGTATGGTTAATCAATTTGTCATTGAAATAGTAACTGATGAGTGAGTTGTTGTTGAAAAGAGTTTATTAAAAGACATACTAAATTTTTATGGAATATAGCCGATATAATACATAATTAAGAGAGATTTAGGATGAATCTTAAAATTGCATGGAGGCAAAAAAATCATAAAATTTTATTTGACCATCCGAAGTGATTAGATTCGGATGGTTTTATTTTATTTAATTACACCTTGATTTTACAATAAATGTTTTTTCTTCATTCACTTTATAAGTGAAAAGCAATATTCGATTAAAATACAGTAGCTATGTGACTTTCAGCAACTTTCACGACGTAGGTGTAAATAATATAGGTTAAGTAATATAATACGAGGAGTTTATTAATATGTATAAGATACCTTTTAATAAAGCAATATATTTACCAGAAGCTTTTAAATATGTTGAAGATGTAGTTAAATCAAGTTTAATAGCTGGAGATGGTAAATATACAAGATTATGTAGCGAGTGGATGGAACATAGATTTAAAGCAAAAAAAGTTTTGATGACTACTTCATGTACTGCAGCATTAGAAATGGCAGCAATTTTATTGGATATTCAGCCTGATGATGAAGTTATTATGCCTTCATATACATTCGTGTCAACGGCAAATGCATTTGTGTTAAGAGGAGCAAAATGTGTATTTGTGGATATAAGACCAGATACTATGAATATAGACGAAAGCAAAATAGAGGCTGCGATTTCAAGCAAAACTAAAGCTATTGTAGTAGTTCATTATGCAGGAGTAGGTTGTGAAATGGACACAATAATGTCCATTGCAAATAAATATTCTATACCAGTTGTGGAAGATGCTGCTCAAGGAGTAATGGCAGATTATAAAGGAAATGCATTAGGTACACTAGGTACATTTGGATGTTATAGTTTTCATGAAACTAAAAATTATACAATGGGTGAGGGAGGAGCACTTGTAATTAATGATGAAAAGTATATTGAAAGAGCGGAAATCTTAAGAGAAAAGGGAACTAATAGGTCAAGATTTTATAGAGGAGAAATAGATAAATATAGCTGGGTTGACATTGGCTCATCATTTTTGCCAAGTGAATTTAATGTTTCGTATTTATATGGACAATTACAAATTGCAGATAAAATCAATGAAAATAGATTAGAAACGTGGAATGCGTATTATGAATCTTTTAGGGATTTTGAAAATGATGGAAAGATTATTTTGCCTAGAATTCCCAAAGAGTGTAACCATAATGCACATATGTTTTATATTAAGTTAAAATCTATTGAAGAAAGAACTCAATTTATAAACAATATGAAAGAAAAAGGAATTGGATGTGTTTTTCATTATGTTCCATTACACTCTTCAGAGGCTGGAAAGAGGTTTGGTACTTTTTGCGGGGTAGATATTTATACATCTCAAGAGAGTGATAAATTGGTGAGATTACCAATGTATTATGGAATGTCAGATACAGATAAGGATTATATAATTGAGTCCGTAAAGTTACTTATAAAATGATTTCTATTTGAGATTAAAATAAAAGGGAAATTATGAGAAAATAAATTATGAAAAATATAATGATTCTTGGGGCAGGAATATATCAAGTTCCTCTTATAAAAAAAGCAAAAAGTATAGGATATTATACTATTGTAGTAAGTATTCCTGGCGATTATCCTGGATTTAATATTGCAGATGAAATTGCATATATAGATACAACAGATTATTTAAATGTATGTGAATTGGCTAAAAGAAAAAAAATAGATGCTATTTTAACAACAGGGACAGATGTAGCCTTGATAACAATTGGATATATATGCGATAAATTAAAATTAACTGGTATATCATTTGAAGCAGCTAAATTATCCACTAATAAAGCGTTAATGAAAAAAGCTTTTAAAGAAGGCGGTGTTAGTACTGCAGAATATATGATTGTATCATCATATGAAGAGGCAGAAATTGCGGCTAGGACAATAGGCTATCCTATAGTTATTAAAATTGTTGATAAATCTGGAAGCAGAGGAATAACTAAAGTAAATTCGGAAGAAGCTTTAAAAGATGCATATGAATATGGAGAGACATTTACAGATACAGATTATTTAATTGTTGAAAAATATATAAGTGCGCATGAAATCGGGATAGATGCATTTATTCAAAATGGAGATATTGTATTATTTTTACCTCATGATAAAATGATGTTAAGTACAAAAAGAACCAATGTTCCTAAGGGACATATATGTCCACTGAATTTGTCAGATGAAATGTATAAAAAATTGTTGGCTCAAACGAGATTAGTGATAAAAGCTTTAAAACTAAATAATTGTTCAGTGAATATGGATGTTTTTATAGATAAATATAACGATGTATATGTTATAGAAGCAACAGGAAGATGTGGAGGAACGGGAATACCAGAAGTTATTTCAGCATATGCCAATATTGATTATTATAAAATAATGATAGATAATGCATTAGGGAAATTAGTGGAATTTTCAGATAAATATAATAATTATTATGTTGCATCGTCTTTGATTTTTTCATCAAAAACAGGGAGATTAAGGAGTATAACTTATAATGAGAATTTGTTAGATGAAAATGATATATTTAAACTTGATTATGAGACGGGGCATTTTATACATGAAGCAGAAAATGGAACAGATAGAATTGGTATGCTTTTAGCAAGTGCAAATGATCGAGAAGTTTTGATGAAAAAAATACACGATTTTGATAAAAGTGTTAATGTGTGTATAGAGACTGATTTAGGGGAAAGAGGTTTTAAAGGTGACTTTTGAAGAACTAAAAACACCATGTTATATAATTAATGAAGAACAATATCGTATATCAATACGCGATTTTATGAAGCAATTTGAATCTGCATGGCCAGGAATTGTATTATTTGGATATTCGGTTAAAACAAATCATTTACCGTATCTCATAAAAATAGCAAAAGAGTATGGATGGAAAACGGAGGTTGTATCACCGGATGAATATGAATTAGCTGAATTATGTGGAGTGTCTGAAAAAAATATAATTTATAATGGACCGCAAAAACGAAATACCGTTGTTGACTCAATAAAGGCGGGGGCAATAGTGAATTTAGATAATTTAATGGAAGTGCAATTAGTATGTTCACATATAGATGACTTTAATGTAAATATGATCAATGTAGGTTTACGCGTTAACTTAGATTTAGAAGAATTATGCCCAGGAGAAACAACCACTGGGGAAATGGTTGGGAGATTTGGTATTTGCGTAGAAAATGGGGATTTTGAAAAAGCACTTAATTTGTTAAAAGTTTCAGGAATATCCTTGAATGGTTTACATGTCCATTCGAGTAGCAAAAGTAGAAGCCTGAAATTTTTTAAGACCATTTCAAGGAAAACGGTTGAAATTATAAAAAAGTATAATTTATACAATATAAAGTATATTGATATAGGAGGAGGTTTTTTTGGAGGAAAATATTTTCCTAATAAGCCTTCTATAAGAGAGTATGCAAATACAATATGTACGGAAATTATTAATGGTTTGGGATATGAGAAGTGTAAATCTATAATGCTTATTTTAGAACCTGGTGCAGCAATACTTGCATCAACCATGGATTATTTGGTTTCCACATTGAATATCCGTGATATTAGAGGAAAACGAGTTATAACTGTTGATGGTTCATTGCTTCATATTAATCCTATGATGAATCAACATGAAGTACCTTGTACATTAATTAACCCAGGGATTGATACAATGTGTAAACAGATTATTGGAGGGAGCACATGTATGGAAATGGATAGAATATATCCGAGAGGGTTAAATAAATTGATCGAATTGGATACCCAAATTTTGTTTCATGCTTGTGGGGCATATATGAGTACACATAATAGTAGTTTTATTAACTCAGCACCATCTATTTATATTTTGAAAGATAATAATTATAAAATTTTAAGAGAGAAAAATATTGAATCAATGTTTAAATATTAAAGTTTAATTCATTTTGTGAAAAATTATTTTTTCGAGAGGAGATATTTATAATGTTTTGTGATAATAAAAAAAGGTTTGCAGTGTATACATCTGGTAATTGTACTAGAATTAAGAAAGCAATTGAAAAATATCCGGAATTATTATGCAGAATAAAATTTATAATTACTGACGAATGTGAAAATTTAGTTTTAAAACAATACTTTAACAAATTAGGTATACAATATTATAATTTTGATGTAAAACAAATTTATAATAAGGAGAAACGGAATTTTTTACTTTCTAATTACATAGAAGAAAAGTTGAAGCAAAATAATATTGATTACTGTTTTACGTTTGGAAAACATATTTTGAAAGGGCGTATTTTAGAAGAATACAAATATAGGTTGATTAATTTTCATCCAGGAATAATTCCGGATGTAATAGGGTTAAATGCAATTGATACTGCTATAAAAGAAAAAAAAAGGTATATTGGTAATACTGTACATTTTATTGATGAAGGGGTTGATTCTGGACCTATTATTATGCAAAATCAAATTTTGGCAGAAAATTTTGATAAGTATGGATATGATATTTTTTTAGATAGTATGACAGAATTGATATGGAAAACTGTTAGATTATTAGAGTTAGATAGAATTATAATTAAAAACAATAAAGTTATAATAAAAGGAGCAGATTATACAGTTTCAAGAGTGTTTCCCGAATTTAATGTCTAGAGTAGCTGGTTTAATAAATATATTTCAATATTAGATTATGGTTTTGTTTGTAGGTTATTAAATTTGATTAAATAATTTTCGGATTCAGAGCATGTATTACTTGTATAAGATAGTTTAAAAGATATTTATAGTTACAAAAATTGATTGATATATTTATTTAGATTGTCATAATTATATTGTAAATTATAAACTCCATTTTAGAATTGATTTAGAAAAAAATATCAAAGGTAATATATGCTATTTAAACAGAAATTGGTAAAAGAAGAATATTATGCATATGTTTTAGATGTATTGAATTTGATAGACCAGAAGATATTATAAGTATTTGCGAAAAAATAGGAAAAGGAGGAATACAAGTATTTGATTTTCTACTAAAGATAGAATAAAAATATTGTGTAAAAAGGTATATAGTAAACAATAGACATGTACTTGTTAAGTAGACTAAATGCAAAATAGTATTATTCAAAATAATTTGGCTCATATACCATTTGATAAAATAAAGAACTCTAAAGTAATTATATATGGAATGGGTGACAATGGACAGCACTGTTATGGGCAAATTCTTCATAGTAAATATTCTAGAATTGTGGGAATATGCGATAAAAAAATAAATGGGAATTTTCAGGGGAAGTGGATTTCAAAAGATGAGATTGTTAAGATGAATTTTAATTATATTTTCATCAGTATTTTGGATAAAAAAATTTTGCAAGATGTCTATAACAATTTTCTTGCAATGGGTATAGAACAAAAAAAAATATTACATATGTATATGGGATATAATTCTAATGATAATAACATAGATGTATGGACTGAAAATATATTAGCAAGCCGTATTGAAAAACAAATAAATAGTATGTATAAGATAGCAAAAAAACCAGAAGAGTATTTGTTGGGATTGGGTGATTATATACTAAAAAAAATAAAAAGTTCTATTTTATTATTAAAGAAGATAGCTGCTTCTATACAAAGTGACATTAATAGAATAATATTTCTGAAATACATTTATGAACATGGAATTTTTGATGATGATTGCATGAAAATATATATGAAATCGCTTATAAGTCTAAAATGTTCAGATGATACATTATATGGCTTGGTAATTGATACAACAATGATGCAATTTAAGCATCCAATGATTTTATATGCAGATTATTTTAAAGATAGAATGGAATTACAAGTTAAGTTGTGTAGTTATTATAATTTGAGTGTTAAAGAGGGGAAAAAACAAGTAAGAAAGATTAAAAATATAGCAATAGTTGCACAAAGGTTTTGTAACAAAGATTATTGGGATGCAACTTCGAGAATTGTTTTTTTATGCTCAAAGGAATTAAACGAACTGGGGTATAATATAAAAATTTTTGATTTATGTTCTATGCAAAGAGCGAATGAACAAAGGGTTTTTTTAGAATACCCATCTGGAATGAATAAAAACACTTTGGTAAGATTTGATAAACAAAATATGGCTGTAAATGTATACAATCCAATTTCGGATGATGTTAGTGAAAGGCTTAATCAAAATATAAATGCAATAGACAGTTTTAATCCCGACCTAATAATCGATATGGCTGATGAGATGTTTATAGAAGGATATATACTTAACAAAAAATATTATATAATAAATATTCCAATGAGAGCTATGTCCTATAGTTCATTTGCTAGTAAATATATAGCTTTTGATATTAAAAATATAAAAAAAGATATGAAAAAGTTTATGTCAATAGATGATGATAAATTTATAGATCTTAAATTATGTTTTACTGATAATGATGATTCAAAAAAAAATTATAAAAGGAAAGAATATGGATTTTCACAAGAAGATTTTTTGATTGTTACAGTAGGGACTAGATTGAGATATGAAATAGATATTGAGATGGTACAAAATATGATAGATTTTCTTGAAAGGAATAAGAGAGCCAGATGGATTTTAGTAGGAGATGGGGCAGGAGATTCTTTTATTGGTTATGATAAATATTTTGAAGAAAAGAGAATTATAGAGTGGGGAATGGAAAAAAATTTAATGCCATTTTATGGGATGTGTGATGCATATGTTAACCCTAAAAGAAAAGGTGGCGGTCTTAGTATACGTCAAGCAATGATGAAAGGTCTTCCTGTAATAACATGCGATTATGAGTCGGATGCATTAATTATGATGAAAGATAGTCATATTGTAAAAGGAGGGTATGAAGAAATGATGTTATATATGGAAAGATTAATGAGAAATACTGATTTTTATATAAAAATTAAAGAAGAAACTATTAATCAATTTAAAAATTGTTCATTTAGAAAAGATGTTCAGAATTTAATAAATTATATAGAAAGTGATAACTAGATGAAAAAAATTTATATATCTCAAAGTGAATATGTGCTTTATGATGAACCTGTAATAATATATGGTTATGGACGACAGGGAAAGTTATTATATAGATATTTGCATAGAATGAAAAAAAAAGTATTATGTATTGTCGATACTAATAAAAAAGGACATGCATTTTGTAGTATTGAAAAATCTGTTCAATTGTATCCAAAGGCAACATTTGTAGTGGCAATATGTGACGGAAAGACAAATAAACAAGTAACAAATGATTTAATTAATAATTATAAGGCAAATAAAGTGATAATATGTGATAATTATGTTTATTTGCAAAGCTTGTATACACAAACATACAAACATATAAAAACAGATGGTAAAATATTATATGAATATCCGGTTAGGGTTGATTTCTTTTCTAAAATAAAAAGAAATGCTTCGTTTTTAAAAGATATTTACAATAAAGGATTATTAATTGTAAAAAATTGTAGAAATATTGATTCGAAAAAATATAATATTTCACTTTGCCTTATTTTTAAAGATGAAAGCGTTTATTTAAAAGAGTGGATAGAGTATCATTTACTAATAGGATGTGATCATTTTTATTTATATAATAACAATTCTTCGGATAATTATCGTGAGGTTATTAAACCATATTTAAAAAAAGGGTATATAACCCTTATAAATTGGCCTTATGAGAAAAAACAGATTGAGGCGTATATTGATTGTTTTAATAATTTTAAAAACGAAACAAAATGGATTGGTTTCATCGATATGGATGAATTTATCGTTCCGAATCATTATGATTGTATTGGCGATTTTTTTGATAAATATTATAAATATGGCTCTATCTTTATAAATTGGAAATGTTTTGGGAGTAATGGTATTAAATCTAGAAATTTAAAAGGTTTAGTGATAGAAGAATTTACTCAAAGTCATTTAGGATATTCATCAAATGGAAAATGTTTTGTTAATACTGGATATAAAATTCATTCAGATATGGATAAATATAGACTTATTCATCATAAATGTTATGTTGAAGATAATAGGGGGAAGGTTATACCTCCTATTGATGTTTTTGGGAACTATATGTTTTATTCATATCAAAAAGTGAAAACAACAGATTTTCCGATACAAATTAATCATTATATTCATAAGTCATTTGATGAATATATAGAAAGAATGAATAAAAGTGATGTGTTTTTTGGAAAGTCCTATAAGAATTTAGAATTATACTATAAAAATGAAAAAACAATGGTAGAAACAGAGAAAAATATATATAAGTATTTAGGAAAAATGAAAGAGAAAATGAGGTAAGGTGATAATGGAATATGTTATATTTGGAGCGGGAATTTTAGGAAGAGAATTACTCAAAAAATTAGGAAAGGAAAATGTTAAATGTTTTATAGACAATGATAGAAATAAACAAGGCATGTTTTTGGATGAAATACCAGTATATTCGTATGAGTATTATAAGTGCCAATTGTCTTTATATCCAATTATAATATGTGCATCATGGATAAATATATTTAAAATAGTAGAGCAATTAAAACAAGATTATATAGATTATAAAATTTATATACCAAAGTTATTGGAAGAATCTCCTTTAATATCTTATGGAAGTTCAAATCAAAAGAGTGAAAATGAAATAAAAGAGGAATTTAAAAAGAACGAAAATAAAATATATGTAAGGGAATATGTAGATAAAATAGATATTGACAATGTGCCTTTATTTGATTCTATAGAAATAGAAACGATTAATAGATGCAATGGTTTATGTTCTTTTTGCCCAGTTAATGTTAAAAATGATATAAGAGAATTGAAAAAGATGGATCTTAATTTATTCTATAAAATTATAAAAGAATTGGAGGAAATGTCATATCCGGGAAGGGTATCATTGTTTTCTAATAATGAACCATTTTTAGATAATAGAATAGTTGAATTATCACAGTATGCTAGAGAACATATAAAATATGCACATATACATATGTTTACAAATGGATCATTATTGAATTTGGATAAATATAAAAATATAATTCAATATTTAGATGAGTTAATAATTGATAACTATAGTGATAATCTTGAATTGCATGAAAATATAAGAGAAATATATGAATATATTAAAAATAATGATGATGAAAAACTTAAGTATAAAACAAAAATTTTGATTAGAAAACAAAATGAAATTCTTACATCAAGGGGAGGGGATGCCCCAAACAGAACATCATATATTAATGTTGATAATGAAACATGTACATTACCTTTTAGACAAATGATAGTAAGGCCAGATGGTAAGGTTTCACTATGTTGTAATGATCCATATGGCAGAGAAACTATGGGTGATTTGAATGAAATGACTTTGAAAGATGTTTGGTATGGCAATAAATATAGAGAATTGAGGAAAAAAATCAAAATAGGTCGAAAAAATTTACAGCATTGTAAAAACTGTGATACATTTATGTGAGATTATATTAAAGAATAGAAGAGGAAAGTGTATGAAAATAGGGGCATCGTGTGTGTGTAAAGTAGGACAAGAATTAATGTTTTTTGCCGACACAATGAATATTATTTTTTTTGTAAATTTAAATGATGGTCGGGTTAGATTTATGCCGGGCATACCAGAGGAAGAGTTTGTATCATCATATCTTGTATCAGATATAATATATGCAGGGGGTGATTTTTTCTTTATTCCGGGAAATGCAAAAAAAATGTGGAAATGTGATGCAAACTTTGATAATTGGAAAGCTATAAGTATTGAATATCCCAATATTGTGCAAAAATTTCATAGTGCACAATTGTGGGAAGAAAAAATTTATATATTCCAACATAATTTTCCATATTCAATTGTATATAATATTAATACAGGTGAAATTAGTAATTTAGAGATTGGCAAAAATCTAATAATAACAGATAGTTGTATTGTCAATTATAACATTTATTGTACAGTGGCATGTGAATGCTTTATAATAAAATATGACTTAAAAGGTAATGTGAAAAAAATTTATACAGAAGAAAAGATGGGATTTAATGCGATTTATGTGAAAGAAAATAAGGTTATAATGGCTCCAAGAAAAGGAAATAAGTTGTATTTGTTAGTTGATGATTTTTTAAAAACAATAGAAATCCCTAAAATAGATGCTCGAGGAATAATTAGTTATTTTGATGAAATAATTGTTACATCGTGTACTAAATATGAAAGTATAAAAATAAAAAAAGATAAATTTTATGAATATAATTGTTTAAATGAAAAAACAAAAAAAATAAAAAATGGTAGCTATTTAATAAGTAAAATGTTGAATAGCGGTGAAAGTGTTATCATAGATTCAAGTTGTAATTTAAAGATTTTTGATAGTCAAGGTAAAAAAGTTTATGATAATGAAATTGTGTTAAGTTTAGAAAAATGTAAAAAACTTCAAATATATTATAAGTATAATATAAATAAAATATT
>ERZ772902.1269-NODE-1269-length-19790-cov-6.254168_pt1 | contig 19790 bp, 15 predicted proteins | sample MGYA00511470_ERZ772902 | MGnify/ENA primary metagenome ERZ772902 (study PRJEB29015, sample SAMEA2737717) | human gut metagenome | biome: human gut; feature: human-associated habitat; material: faeces | place: China | collected 2012 ... | reverse complement strand
TGACTGATTATCAAGAGTAGTATTTTATCTTAACAAAAAAGTGATGAAGTCAGGAAAAAGTATGTTTGAGCTTTTTGACTTAACTTTGCAATGTGTTTAATCTAAACCTATCTATTATTTATTAAATCTATGAACGTTACTTTAGGAAAGGCGACCCTTGTGTTAGGCTTATTGTCCTCTGCTGCTCTGTCTCTACCGCAGACTGCTCTGGCCGGTAATGTCGGTATGACACAAGCTGTGCAACAATCCAAGCGGATTACAGGTACTGTCAGTGACAAGATGGGCACACTTATTGGTGCTACCATCATGGAAAAAGGTACTAAGAATGGAACGGTGACCGATCTCGACGGTCACTTCACGCTCAACGTCAAACCGGGTGCTACACTCATTGTTTCTTATGTAGGATATGATGAGCAGGAAGTGCCGGTTGGCAGCAACTCCAATCTCAACATCACGCTCAAGGAGCACGGATGCAGCCTCAATGAGGTGGTCGTCATCGGCTATGGTACGCAGCGTCGTGAGGCCGTTACGGGTTCGGTCGCCAATGTGGGCGGTGAGGACTTGAACAAGATCGTTGCCCAGGATGCTGCCAAAGCATTGCAGGGACGTGTGGCCGGTGTACTGATGACACAGACATCGTCGCAGCCGGGTGCTGAGATGCAAATCCGCATCCGTGGCCAACGCTCGCTCAATGCCAGCAACGACCCGTTGATTGTCTTGGACGGTATCCCGTTTATGGGCAACCTATCAGACATCAATCCGGCAGACATCAAGAGCATGGACATCCTCAAGGATGCTTCTGCTACGGCTATCTACGGTTCTCGTGGTGCCAACGGCGTGATCATGATCACTACCGTCAAGGGCGCTATGGGCTCTCCCGCAAAGGTCAGCTACAACGCCTACGCCGGTTTCTCCAAGCTCTTCCATAAGTATCCGATGATGAGCGGACCGCAGTTTGCCAAGCTCCGCAAATATGCCGGAAAGTTTGAGAACACTGTCGACGAGTCGGATGACGTCAATACCGACTGGCAGGATCTCTTCTTCAAGACGGGATTCCTTACCAGCCATGATGTCGGCGTGTCGGGAGGTACCAACGGTGGCAGCTATAGCTTCGGCGCAGGTTACTATCACAACGACGGTGTGGTGCCTACCCAAGGCTTTGACCGTTACTCTGTGCGTGCCAACTTCGACCAGCGTGTGGGTGACTATTTCCGTTTCGGACTGACCACCAACAACAGTTATCGTGAGGTGATCGGCACACAGGTGGGACTGTACAACGTGCTGACGATGAGCCCGCTGGCGTCGCCTTACGATGCAGACGGCAAGCTCAAACGTACCATCAACATGCCGCAGGACAACCAATGGGTGCTCACGCGCAGTGTGGCCGAGGACTTGAAGGACAGTTGGCTCAATGAGAACAAAGGCTTTGGATCCTATAACACGCTCTTCGCAGAGGTGAAGTGCCCGTGGATAGAGGGTCTTTCTTACCGTATCAATATCGGTTTGAACTATCGCTCGTCCAAGCAGGGCGCCTTTACCGGTACGGGTGTGGGTAGTGCTACAGCCACGACACCTAACTCAGCCTCCGTGCAGCAAGACATTACAAAGAACTGGGCGGTGGAGAATATCGTCACCTATGACCGTATCTTTGCCGAGAAGCATCATATCAACTTCACCGGACTCTACTCTGCTGAGCAGACGCGCTTCGAGCGTACCTTCATGTCCGGTCAGGCTATTCCGGCTGAATACTTCCAATATTATAATATAGGTGCAGCCACACAGAACCTTGCTGTCAACCCGGCTAATCAAGGCTACTGGCAGAGCGGACTCGTGTCCTGGATGGGACGTGTGATGTATGACTATGACAACCGCTACATGCTTAGCGTTGCCTTCCGTGCTGATGCTTCCTCGCGTTTGGCTAAAGGCCATCAATGGCACACTTATCCGGCTGTGTCTCTCGGTTGGAATGTCGCCAAGGAGAGCTTCATGAAAGGTGTCACCTGGCTGGACAACCTCAAGCTGCGTGCCGGTTATGGCGAGACTTCTAACCAGAGTATCTCTCCTTACTCCACTCTTGGTGCCCTGAGCTCCCGTACTTATAACTTCGGAGACCAGTTTACACGTGGCTATTATGTCTCAACACTGCCCAACAGCGAACTGAGTTGGGAGTATTCCTCCACGTGGAATGTCGGTGTTGACTGGTCGGTGCTCGGTGGAAGACTGTATGGTACGGTGGAGTATTACTTGCAGAACACACATGATTTGCTGTTAGGTGTGGCCCTGCCGTCCACTTCCGGTGTGAACAGCTATACTGCCAACATCGGTAAGACACGCAACACAGGTATGGAGTTTACCATTAACGGTACAATCCTTCAGGACCATCACGGATGGACATGGGACGCTGGCGTGAACTTCTATTTCAACAAGAACAAACTCGTCGCTTTGGCTTCCGGTGCCCAGCAGGACGTGGCCAACAGATGGTTTGTCGGTCATCCGATTGATGTCATCTATGATTACAAGAAGATCGGACTTTGGCAGAAAGACGACAGGTATATGGATATCCTTGAGCCGGGTGGCAATCCTGGTATGATCAAAGTGGAATATACGGGTGAGTACAACGAGGATGGCTCGCCAAAGCGACAGATCAACTCTGATGACCGTCAGGTGATGGACATGCAGCCAGACTTGATGGGTGGCTTCAACACCAGTGTGGGTTATAAGCATTTCGACCTGAGTGTCATCGGTTCATTCCAGATCGGTGGTAAGCTCATCAGCGCGCTCCACTCTGCTAATGGTTATCTGAACATGCTCTCCGGCCGCCGAAACAACATTGACGTAGACTACTGGACGGAGGACAACACCAATGCCAAGTATCCGAAACCGGGTGGCATCACCACAAGCGATAACCCGAAGTATGGCACTACGCTCGGCTATTTCGACGCCGGCTATTTGAAGATCCGCTCCATCACCCTGGGCTATGACTTCGGTGCTATGGCCGCTGTGAAGAAGTTGGGCATCAGCAAGTTGCGCGCTTACGTGTCTGTTCAGAATCCGTTTGTCTTCTTCTCACCGTTTAAGAATGAGTGTGGTCTCGATCCCGAAACCAATACCTTGAGTAACAATGGAGGCACAATGGCTGTTACGATGGAGGGTTACACTGGTGCGCATGTCATGCCGGTGGTAGGCTACAACACGCCTTCAACACGTAACTTCCTCTTTGGTCTTAACTTGTCCTTCTAAATCTGCTATCATCATGAAAAAGAATCTTTTAATCAATATAGGAATTATATCCTTGGGGCTCTTCTCGCTGGCTTCTTGCAACGATGTGCTCGATGAACAGCCCCGCTCCATCTACGACCCGTCATTCTTTAAGACACAGTCCGGTGTCGAGGGTGGTATCACTGCGCTGTACGCCCATTTGCGCGACACGTATGGCAATGCTTACTATTATAATATCTGTGAGACGGGTACCGACGAGTACACTTGGGCGCAGTCGGCAGACGGTAACTTCAAGGATGCCGACCTCTCCGGCGTAGGATCGCTCAATGCTTCCACCAGCCGTTCCGACGCTTTATGGGGCAATGCCTTCACCTATATCAATACAGCAAGCGGCACCATTGAGAATGGCGAGGCGGCCGGAATCAGCGAGAGCCTGCTTTCCGAGGCTCGCTTCTTCCGTGCTTTTGACTATTTCAGACTGGTGCAGACCTTCGGCGGTGTGCCGCTTGACTTGGGTGCCGGAGAGCTGAGGTTCAACTCCAACGCTACGCGCGTATCGAAGCGCAACACGGTGCCGGAGGTATATACGAAGGCCATCTTCCCCGATCTGACCAAAGCCATAGCGTCTCTGCCCGAGCAGCCACGTGTCAGCGGCGGCGTGACAAAGGGCGTGGCGCGCCTGGTCTTGGCTCAGGCTTACCTGACTTATGGCTGGTGGCTGGAGAATCCTAATGGTATTCCTACTTATCCCGAATGTGAGCGGAAGGATCCTGATGGACTCTCAGCACAGCAGTATTTCCAAAAGGCTTATGACCTGGCGGTGGAAGGAATCAACAATCCTGGTCCGTACAAGCTGATGGATACCTACTATGATGTCAACCTTGCACAGAACGACCGCAATGCTGAGTGTATGCTCTGGGCTGACCATACCGAGAAGAGCGAGGAGTACAACGGTGGATCGCTGACCTATGGCAGTGGTGGCGCACCTGATAACTTTGCTTCATGGATGGTCTGCTGGAACTATCCCAACATGCTTGCTAAGACAACGGACGGTAAGGTGTTCAATCCAGTACGCCGTGAGTGTGTGCAGGCGCTGGGTCGTCCCTGGACACGTATGGCACCTCCACAGGAAGTCTTCACCCATACCTTTGCCAACAAGACACAGGACTCACGCTACGACGGTACCTTCACCACTTGCTTCCGTGCCAATTGGAACAAGGACTCGCAGTATAAGGGTGAAGAAGCGCTCAATGCCAATGACATGAAGATCAAGCCAAGAGATGCTGTGCTGACCTTCCTCAATGACAACAACAGCAGCATTGACTATTCCAAGAATGCCGATGGCGTCGGTGGCGGAACACTGCCCGGACGCTCTGATTATGTGGTCGATCCTGCCGGCATCAGCCGATTTATGTATCCGATCCTTTGGAAGATTGGACCGTATCGTACCGACAACGGCAACGGACTGGGACAGCCTAATGCAGGCAGCACACGTCCGTTTGTGGCTCTGAAGTTCTCGGAATTCTATTTCGTCGCTGCTGAGGCTGCCGTGAAGTTAGGTAAGAACGATGATGCCAGAAAGATGATCAATGTCATTCGTGCACGAGCCGGTAAGTGGCGCTACAGCAATGCAGAGAATAAAGTGAAGGTCGCCGACTACAGCAAAGAAATGGTGGCTGCCACTCCGGAAACGATTACCGTTGATTTCCTGCTTGACGAGTTGGGACGTGAATACTTTGGTGAAGGACACCGCTGGTTTGATCTTGTGCGCACACAGAAGTGGGCTGAGCGTGCCGGAACATATACCATTGCAGGTGCCGGCAACAACGACCATACTGGTAAAGTCTATACACGTACCATTCCGAAGGAATATTATCTGCGCCCAATACCTCAGGGACAGCTCGATGCTTTGGATATGACAACGGAGGAAAAGCAGGCTTATCAGAATCCGGCTTATCGTCAGTGAGATGATCAAAAGTCAGATTATACTCACTGTCCACACATATTATATATATAGGGCTACTTGCGCTTAGTATAGAGAGGGTCGGTCTTGGGATGACGAGACGCTTGACCGACAGGTGGAGGTCTGTGAGATATAACTGATACCTAATTAATAGATAGGGAGAATCTTCGGGTTCCCCCTATTGCTTTTTTGCCTGCTGCCGGTCTGACAGCTCTTTTCGCATGTGTTGTTTGCTCTGCTTTTCCGATTGTTCATGGTTTTTGTATACAGTATCACGGCTATCATAATAGCTTGGATGAACAATAAAGAGGGGGACAGCTCGTTTTTTCAACAATGAAATGTAAGTTTTGGAAGAAATAAAACGAATGAAGATGAAGAAGATGTTATTGATGCTGCTGGTGGCGTTTGCCACACAGTTTGCATGTGCCCAGCAGGCTCAGAAAGTCTTTGATGCCTTTCGCAGTGAGAAGAAAGCAGAGTACACCAGTGTGCCCGGCGTGTTGATGTCGTTGGCAGGAAGCAAGGTGAAGGATAACAATGTGGCTGCCGTATTGAAAGAGGTAAAGTCTGCACGTGTTCTCCGCTTGGGCAATTGCAAGAAGCGCACACGCAAGAAGTTTGTAGAGCAAGTAGCCGCCTTGAGTAAAGAAGGCTATGAGGAATATGCGCGCACCAAACAGGGTGACAGCGACGTGCTGGTGATGATCAAGAAAGACGACGAGCTGATCCATGAGATTGTCATGTCGGTGTATAGTGACAGTAGCTGTATGGGTGTGCTGGTCAAGGGAGACATCAACCCCGAAGACCTGGGCGCTATTGTGGATATGATGGGCGACTGATCGTGCCCTCGTTTCCGCTTGTTGGAGATTGATGTGTTTTGTTTGCTTATTTTCACTATTTTGTCGTTAAACACTTGCTGGCCGGGTGCGTCAAAGTAGTCAAGAAGCAACAAAGAGAATTGCAATTTGCTCTGCTTTGAAACATAAAACACATGAATATGAAAAAGATGATGTTGATGCTTGTGGCACTGTTCGCTATGACAGTGACCATGGCGCAGAATGCAAACGGCCGCCAACCCCGTAAGATGGATGCGGCTACGGTGACAACTATGATGACGCAGCAACTCGGATTGAATGACGATCAGCAAAAGAAGGTGGAGGCGTTGAACAAAAAGTACGAAAGCGTCCTGCGCCCAGGATTCGGCGGTCCGCGTCCTCAGAAGGAACAAGATTCTGTCCAGGACAAGAATGCCGGACAGCGTCCGGGACCCACTGAAGAACAGAAAGCTGAGATGAAACAGCGCTTCGAACAGCGTGCGACTTATGAAAAGGAGCTGAAAGACATCCTGTCAGAAGACCAGTATAAGACTTATCTGCAAATGCGTCCGCACCATGGTATGAGCCATGTACAGCAGAAGGATGGTACGTGTTGCCAGCAAGCAAAGGGCAACTGCTGCCAGTCTGATAGCAAGGTTACTGATAAGACAACAGAGAAGACAGATAAATAATTTTCAGAAAAGAAATGTCGGCTTATTGAGGATAGGTGATCCTTTTATTTTCAATAAACTGTCCCATCAAGGCGGAGCATCGTGCTCCGCCTTTTTCATAACTGTAAAATCTGCTTGATGAAAGTGTGCTTGTGGCGATTTAATTCAGTTTTTGTTTCGTTTTGTGCTTTAAAATGAAACCTTGAGATAGGACAGAATACACTAAACGCACTTTTATGTTAATTAGAATTAATAAAAGAAACAACTATGGAGATTTTCTCTTAATTTTGTTTCGGTTTGAAGATGTAATAGTTTCATAAGCGAAGCAAAAACGAAAGATTGTGCATCGACAGACAAAAATATCAACCTAAAAGGTCTTTTGACATGAACGAGAATAATCTATATGATGTTGTCATCATTGGCGGAGGAATCACAGGAGCAGGTACTGCAAGAGATTGTGCCATGCGTGGTTTGAAGGTGCTGTTGGTGGAGAAGCGCGATTTCACCAATGGAGCCACAGGCCGCAACCATGGACTTCTGCATAGTGGTGCCCGTTATGCTGTCACCGATCAGGAGTCTGCCAAGGAATGCATACAGGAAAATCAGATACTCCGCCGCATAGCCCGTCACTGTGTTGAAGAGACCGATGGACTCTTTATCACCTTGCCTGAAGATGACTTAGCGTATCAACAGAAGTTTGTAGAAGCTTGTCAGAAGGCTGGAATCCGTGCGGATGTGCTTTCTCCTGAGGAAGCCCGCAGATTGGAACCTGCCGTGAATCCGGCGTTGAAAGGTGCTGTTCGTGTGCCCGACGCCTCCGTTGATCCCTTCCGTTTGACCACTGCCAACATCTTGGACGCCAAGCGTCATGGTGCAGAAGTGATGACTTATGAGGAGGTCATAGGCTTCATCATAGAGAACGGAGTGATGAAAGGTGTGCATCTGCGCAATAATCATACGGGTGAAAAAACCGAAATCCATTGTAAATTAGTCATCAATGCAGCCGGCATCTGGGGACATCTTGTGGCCCGGCTCGCTGATATCAAAATCAACATGTTCCCTGCCAAGGGCACGCTGCTGATTTTCGGACATCGTGTCAACCACATGGTGATCAACCGTTGCCGCAAGCCTGCCAATGGCGATATATTGGTTCCGGACGATGCGGTCTGCGTGATTGGTACGACCAGCGACCGTGTTCCTTTCGACCAGATCGATGACATGCGGGCTACACCTGAGGAAGTGGATCTGCTCATCAGGGAAGGCATGCAGTTGGCTCCCAGTCTTTCCACCTCACGCATCCTCCGCGCTTACGCCGGTGTGAGACCGTTGGTAGCCTCTGACGACGATCCTTCGGGACGCAGCATTAGTCGCGGTATCATCGTCCTCGACCACGAGCAGCGCGACGGACTCAAGGGATTCATCACCGTCACGGGCGGAAAGATGATGACCTATCGTCTGATGGCAGAGCAAGCCACCAATTTGGCCTGCAGGAAATTAGGCGTTGATAAGCCTTGCGAGACAGCCACCACACCGTTGCCGGGCTCCGAGGAGAGTGCCGGACAGATCAAAGGTGAGCTGCAAGCAGACTTCCGAAATCTCACAGCGTCTACAAGCCGGATGGCTGAGATCGGGCGTCATGGCACCTTCACGAAAGAGATTCCTTACAACGAGATAGAAGACCACGCACTTGTCTGTGAGTGCGAAGAGGTGAGTGTCGGCGAGGTGAAGTTCGCCATCGACAAGCTTCATGTTCATGGTCTGACCAATCTTCGTCGTCGTACCCGCATCGGCATGGGCACCTGTCAAGGTGAGCTTTGTGCTTGTCGCGCGTTGAGCGTGCTGTGCCAGCTTGGGCATAGCGAGGCCAAGAAAGGCCTTGAGGATCTGAGCGTCTTCGTGCAGGAACGCTGGAAAGGTGACAGACCGATCGCCTGGGGCGACGCTTTGAAAGAGAATCAGCTGACGCTGAAGATCTATCAGGAACTGTTTGGAATGAACTAAAACCTAATTCTCGTAGATTATGAAATTCGATACTATTATAATAGGTGGAGGTCTGAGTGGCATGACCTGCGCCATCGCGCAGGCTCAGAAAAGTAAGCGAGTGGCAGTCATCGCGGCTGGAGAAAGCAATCTCCACTTCCATTCCGGCTCTTTCGATCTGTTGGGTTACCAGCAGGGACAACCGGTCAGTGATCCGGTGGCCGCTATTGCCGCACTTCCCGAAAGCCATCCTTATCATCGTCTTGGCAATGTAGAGCAGTTGGCAACGCAAGCCCGTCAGTTGCTTGCCGATGCCGGCGTTCGCACGCAGGGCGACGCTCGTCACAATCATTTCCGTCTCTCGCCGATAGGCAAATTGCTTCCTACATGGTTGACGATGGAAGACATGTTCACTGTCGACAGTGCTGAGGAGTTGAAAGGAAAGAAAATAGGACTGGTCAATATCGTGGGATTTCTCGATTTCGCAGTCCCTTATCTTGCCGACGCCCTGCATGATATGGGTGCTGAGGTGACGCCCCGCTCGTTTACGACACCGTTGTTGGAAAATGCACGCCGCAGTCCTTCTGAGATGAGAGCGACGAATATTGCCAAATATCTCGATGACGACAGCCATGTGAAAGAGGTTGCCGACCGGCTGAACTCCATCACTCCCCGCTACTGCGATCTGTTGCTCTTACCTGCCATCCTCGGCATTGCCAACGACCACGCGGTGAAGTTGTTGAAAGAAAACGTAAAGACCCCACTTCGCTTTGTGGCTACGATCCCTCCCTCGGTGCCCGGCACACGTGTTCAGAGTTTGTTGCGCCGCCGCTTCCAGCAGGTGGGTGGCACGCTGCTTCCCAATGACACGGTCAGGGGAGGAGGCTTTGAGAACAACCGTCTGAAGTATATCTGTACCGAGAATCTTGCCGACACACGTCTGGAGGCCAATGAGTTTGTGCTGGCTACAGGCTCATTCCTCGGCGGCGGTCTTTCCTCGGATTACTACAGCGTGCGCGAGTCTGTCTTTGGTTTGGACGTGGAATTGAACGGAGCTGCCAACCATGTAGACTGGACAACAGACAAGCTCTTTGACAAGCAACCCTATGAGAGCTTCGGCGTGAAAGCCGATGATCAGTTCCGAGTCAGCAAAGACGGTACGACGATAGACAACCTCTATGCCATTGGTTCCGTCCTCAGCGGCAATGATCCCCAGCACGAGGCTGATGCCACCGGCGTGGATCTGCTGACAGCCCTGGCTGTTTTGTGATTGCAACACTTTCCCTTTAAACGCTATCTATTATGTCTGACAAGATTCAATTATATAATCTCAGTGCCCACGACTTTGAGCAGTGTCTGAAGTGCAGCATCTGCACGGTCTACTGCCCGGTGTCTGCCGTGGAGCCCAATTACCCGGGACCTAAGCATGCCGGACCGGATCTGATGCGCTACCGCATGAAGGATCCCGATTTCTTCAACGAGACCCTGAAGCTCTGTCTCAATTGTAAGCGTTGTGAAGTAGCCTGCCCGCATGGCGTCAAAGTCGGCGACATCATCCAGGAAGCCCGAATCCAATACAGTCAGCACAGCCCCAGTCTCCGCGACCGCATGTTGGCAAATACCGATTTCGTCGGTTCGATGGCTACCCTCGTAGCGCCTCTGACCAATTTCTTCTTGGGCTTGTCTCCCGCAAAAACGGTGTTGGACAAGGTGATGAAGATCGATCATCATCGTCAGTTCCCGGCTTACAGTGGTACAAAGTTCGAGACTTGGTTCCATCGTCACGCTGAGGCTGAGCAGCAGAACTACAAGCATTTTGTCGGCTATTTCCATGGTTGCTATGTCAACTACAACTATCCTAAGTTGGGTCAGGACTTTGTCAAGATCATGAATGCCTGCGGTTATGGCGTCCATCTCTTGGAGAAAGAGAAGTGCTGTGGTGTCGCGCTGATTGTCAACGGACTCTCCGGTCAGGCCAAGCGTCAGGGCGAGAATAATATTCAGGCCATGCGCCGCTCACTCTCAGAGGGCAATGAAGCCGTGCTGACGACGAGTTCCACATGTACGTTTACCATGCGTGACGAGTATCCAGACTTGCTTAAGGTCGACAACCAAGGCGTTCGCGACAGTCTGATGCTGGCTACCCGCTTCCTCTGTCAGAAGATCGATGAGGGTAAGATCAAGCTGGCTTTCCGCAAAGACTATCACAAGAAGGTGGCTTATCACACCGCTTGTCACATGGAGCGGATGGGCTGGACGATCTACAGCACCCAGTTGCTGAAGATGATTCCCGGGCTTGACTTCATGATGCTCGACAGCCACTGTTGCGGTATTGCCGGTACCTATGGCTTCAAGAAAGAGAATTACGAGCGCTCACAAAAGATCGGTGCGCCGCTCTTCCAGCAGATCAAGGAAGTCAATCCCGACTATGTCTCCACCGACTGCGAGACGTGTAAGTGGCAGATCGAGATGTCGACAGGCTATCCCGTCATGAATCCGATCTCCATTCTCGCCGACGCGCTTGATGTGGAAGCGACAAAAGCATTGAATCAGAATCGCTAAGGCTATACGCCAAATCCTATTAGAAACAATTAAAAACAAGTTATATAATCTCTTAAACCAATAACACTATGAGCGAAAAAAAGTACATTCTGGCTCTTGACCAGGGCACGACGAGCTCGAGAGCTATCGTCTTCGACCACAATGGACAGATCTGTTCAGTAGCACAGAAAGAGTTTACACAGTACTTCCCCAAACCGGGATGGGTGGAGCATGACGCCAACGAGATATGGTCCAGTGAGGCCAGCGTGATTGCCGAGGCTATCACTCAGATTGATATCAACGGCTTGGACATCGCCGCCATCGGCATTACCAATCAGCGTGAGACCACCATTGTCTGGGATATTGACACCGAGGAGCCAATCTACCATGCCATCGTATGGCAGGACCGCCGTACTGCAGAATACTGCGACAAGCTGAAGGCTCAGGGTCTCGTTGACAAAGTTCGTGAGAAGACCGGACTGATTATCGACGCTTACTTCAGCGGCACTAAGATCAAGTGGATCCTTGACAACGTACCTGGCGCACGTAAGCGTGCAGAGATGGGTAAGCTGCGCTTTGGTAATGTGGACTCCTGGCTCATCTGGCGTTTGACCCGTGGTACAGCCCATGTCACCGATGTCACCAACGCATCGCGTACCATGCTTTTCAATATCAACACGTTGCAGTGGGACGATGACCTGCTGAAGCTCCTCGACATTCCACGCTCTATGATGCCGGAAGTGAAGAGCAGTTCAGAGGTCATGGCACATACCAAGACCACCATCTTCGCCCATGAGGTACCTATCGCCGGTGTTGCCGGTGACCAGCAGGCAGCTCTCTTCGGTCAGATGTGTATCGAGCCGGGTTCCATCAAGAACACTTACGGCACCGGTTGCTTCGTCATGCTCAATATTGGTGAGAAGCCAATCTTGTCTAAGAACAATCTGTTGACCACTGTCGCGTGGAAGATTGGAGACAAGGTGAAATATGCGTTGGAAGGCTCCATCTATGTAGGTGGCAGTGTCGTGCAATGGATACGTGACGGCCTCGGCTTTATCAAGAGCAGCAGTGAGATAGAGGAATTGGCCTCTACCGTGCCGGACAGTGGCGGTGTCTACTTTGTGCCAGCCCTTACCGGTCTTGCCGCTCCTTACTGGGATCCATACGCTCGTGGCCTGATCTGCGGCATTACCCGTGGTACCACCCGCGCCCATATCGCCCGTGCAGCCCTCGACGGTATTGCCTTCCAGACCTACGACATCGCACAGGCGATGGCCAAGGATATGAATGCTCCTTTGACAGAGTTGAAGGTCGACGGCGGTGCTTCACGCAACAACCTGCTGATGCAGTTCCAGGCCAACTTGCTGGGCATTAACGTTGTACGCCCGAAGATCACAGAGACAACGGCTCTCGGCGCTGCTTACCTCGCAGGTTTGGCAGTAGGCTTCTGGGAGAATGTCGACGAGCTGCGCCAGCAGTGGCAGGTGGAGCGTACCTTTGAGCCTGTCAAGGACAGCCCGGAGATCGAAGAGGCTAAGAAGGGTTGGGCTGACGCTGTCAGCAGAACTCTGACAGAGAAATGATCCCATTAGAATATCACTATAAAATTAGGGAATTGCTATGGAACGATGAAGTAGAAACAAAGGATAATAGGATGCGTGCTGAGAAGTTCCATCCTATTATCCCCTTCTACCGAAATCTTGTTCGGCAACTTCTAAATAACCAAACTAAAAACTATAACTATTATGGATCCAGTATTAATGCACTTATGTGCTCTTGAGTTCCTTGGAACTCTCATTCTCGTACTTATGGGAGACGGCGTATGCGCCGCATGTAATCTTAACAAGAGTAAGGCACAGGGTGCCGGTTGGGTAGTCATCGCCTTTGGCTGGGGTCTTGCTGTGATGTCCGGTGTGTTTGTTGCTCATGGGAGTGGCGCCCACCTCAATCCGGCCGTTACGATCGGTCTGGCCGCTACAGGCGGTTTTGGCACCTTCCTCGCCAATGCCGGTGTGACAGCTTCTCTCGCAACCAGTGTCATCGGCTATATCGTAGCCCAGATGCTCGGTGGTTTCTTAGGCGCAGTATTGGTATGGCTCGTTTATCGCGACCACTTCAATATCACAGAGAACAAAGAAGCCGTTCTTTGTACTTACTGCACTATGCCGGCTATTGACCACAAAGCAGCCAACTTCTTCACCGAGCTTGTCGCTACTTTCGTGCTGTTGATGATGATCATCGGTACAGGCACTTATGGTGATGTTGCCAATGTCGGTGCTGTCAGCGCATGGCCTATCACAGCTGTGATCGTTTCTTTGGGTATGTCTCTTGGTGGTCCTACCGGATACGCCATGAATCCTGCCCGTGACCTCTCACCACGTATTGCCCACGCTATCCTGCCGATGGCTCACAAGCGTGACAGTGGTTGGGGCTACTCTTGGGTGCCTGTCTTCGGTCCTATCTGCGGTGCTATCATCGCAGCCTTTGTAGGCAAGGCATTCGGTCTCTGCTAATAGAGTCTCTCATCCATAACTATCATTTGGAGCCCCGGGATCATTCCTGTGTTTATTTCGGGGCTTTTTGTTTTTCACTTCAATTGACATCTCCCTATGAAAAAGTTTTTCTTAGCAGCTCTCTGCCTCCTTGGCATGGCAGCTATACCTGCTCAGGCACAGAAGTTACACGAGAACGCAAGTCTCGAGACATCTCACCTTTGGCGTGGTCTTGAGGTTGGCAACGGACTCATCCTCAACAATGATGTCTCCATCTCAGATAACAATGGTCACTTCAAGCTCGGCTTGTGGGGTGGCATGGCTACCGACGGTGACTATAAAGAGGCTGATGTGTATTTCAATTTCAACCATAGTGGCTTCAATCTTGCCGTATGGGATTTGTGGAACTTCTCTGACGGTATCCCCGGAAATGGTAAATACTTCACATGGGCTGCCGACCGTACGTCTCATCTGACCGATGTGGCTGTCAGCTATGATTTCGCTCCGAAATGCAACTTCCCGCTTACTCTGACTTGGGCTACACTTGTCCAAGGACGTGATCGTGGTAACTTGGCCCGTGACGCCCGTGGAGAAATTGTCAACAAGGACATTGCAAAGAACGTCTATTCCACCTTCGTGCAGGCTTCTTATCGTCTTTATGAAGATGAGAACTGGAATGTCGATGCCTCTGTGGCAGCCGCTTTCGCTCTCGATCCTTACAAGAAGGAGCTTCGCGACGCGTATGGAATCCAGAACAATCTCTACGGCAAGCACGCTGGTGTCAACGATGTCCGTCTTGGTGCCACTTATAAGTTGAAGGTAGGAAAGTATACCATGCCGGTCGGCGGTCAGATGATGTGGAACCCGGAAGCTTCAAAAGCTTACTTCCGCGCTACCGTCACCTTGCTGGACTTATAAGCGTAGAGAACATTTTCGTAACTACTGTATTTCATAATCTCGCTTAATTTCTATTGTAGTTAATTTGGGGACCGGTCATCGTGGCCGCGTCCCTTTTTTCGTTTCTACGGCAGTCGCAAATGATCAGTGCATTTTCTTCTTGATGTTTGAGCAATGGTTTCTGTGTTAATTTATTGTTAAACCTCTTTACAGCAAAACGTGTAATAAGAAAAAGTCGTATATTTGTAAAACAATCGTCGAAAAAGCTTGTTATGTTGACAACAAATATGACCAAGGAAGAGCGGCATGAGGCTATCATGGATCAGTTCTTCAAGCAGAATGTCGTGCTCGTGTCTGATCTGGCCGACAAGCTCGGTGTCTCGTCAGTCACGATACGCAAGGATCTCACCGAACTGGAAAAGGAAGGTAAGCTCTATCGCAGCCATGGCAAGGCCATCGCTATCAATCCTTTTGCCAACAACCGCTCGGTGAACGAGAAAGAGCATTACTGTCCCGAGGAGAAGCACCGCATCGGTATGGAGGCTGCCAAGCTGATTGAGGACAACGACTCCATCATCATCGCCTCGGGAACGACCATCCATGCGTTTGCCAACTGCATTACCACCAACCAGCGTCTCACCGTCGTGTCGGCATCCTTGCGGGCTTCTATATCACTGGCCAAGAACGAGAATATCGACATCATCCAGCTCGGCGGCATGCTGCGTCACAGCAGTCTCTCTGTCGTAGGACAATACAGTGAGAAGATCCTCGAGGCCTGCTCGTTCAGCAAACTCTTTATTGGTGTGGACGGTATAGACCTCGATTTCGGCATCTCCACGACCGACATGTGCGAGGCTCACCTCAATCAGAAGATGATCAAGGCTGCCCAGCACATCATCGTTCTGGCTGACTCCACGAAGTTCGGCCGCCGCGGCTTTGCCAAGATCTGCGATATGGACACTGTCGACACGATCATCACCGACTCAAACATCCGTCCTGCGGACAGGAACCGCATCGAAGAGTTAGGCATCGAGTTGATTATCGCCGAGATGAAAAACTGATAAGCGTTAGAGATTGACGAATCTGTAACCATAGACACCTCTAAAAATTAAGCAATATGAACATTCCATCAGAATTTGATCCCATTCGCCCCTTCAATCCAGAAGAGTTGCCAGAAGTATACGACCGGCTATTGGCCGACCCTCAGTTCCAACAAGTCCTCACCGGCCTCTTCCCGGGTGTGTCGCTTGAAGACTTGGGCAAGAAGATGAAAGGCTGCAAGACCAACCTGGAGTTTCAGAAAGCCTTTTGTTATCCCGTGCTGCAAGATCTTGTACACAAAGCCAGCTTCGGTTGCAGTATGGACGCTTCGAGCGTGAACATCAACCACCGCTACACCTTCGTGAGCAACCACCGCGACATTGTCCTCGACTCTGCTCTGCTCGACAAGCTGCTGCTCGACGTGGGCTTCAGCACGACGTGCGAGATCGCCATTGGCGACAATCTGCTCACCATTCCATGGGTGAAGGATCTCGTGCGCATCAACAAGTCGTTTACCGTGGAGCGTGCCCTGCATGCCGTGGAGATGTACAAGGCCAGCAAGCGCATGTCGGAATACATGCACTTCGTTATCAGTGAGAAGAACGAAAACGTGTGGATCGCACAGCGCGAGGGCCGTTCCAAGGACTCCACCGACCACACGCAGCCTGCCATCCTGAAGATGATGGTCATGGGCGGCGAAGGCAGCATCATCGACCGGTTGACCGCTCTGCATATCGTGCCGCTGACGATCTCCTATGAGTACGACCCATGCGACTATCTCAAAGCACGCGAGTTCCAGCTCAAGCGCGACGTCCCGTTCTGGAAAAAGACACCGGGCGACGACATTGAGAGCATGAGCGTGGGCATCAAGGGCTTTAAGGGACATATACAGTACCACTGCGCTCCCTGCATCAACGACTGGCTGCGCAAGCAAAACGCCAGTACGCCCAAGAACCAGCTCTTCGACAATGTCGCCAAATATATCGACACGCAGATCCACTACAACTACCGTCTGTACCCAGGCAACTACGTCGCTCTCGACATGCTCCAGGGCAACAAGGAGCACGACGATATGTATTCGCCCAAGCAGCGCTCTATCTTCGAGCAGTATATCAACGGCCAGTTGGCAAAGATCGACATCGAGAACAAGGACGAGAAGTTCCTCCGCGAGTGCCTGCTCAACCAGTATGCCAACCCAGTGAAGAGCTACTACAACGCACGCGACGCCGAGACAAGTCGTCTGAAGTCGCTGATGAGCAAGCTCACGTTTAAGTTCTGATGTCATCCGTATGTCAATGAGAATCCCAGGATTGACAGCGGTACTCATGCTGATAGCGGGAGCTATGCTCCTGCTATCGTGCAAGAACGACTCCTATGAGTCGGGTGACAGCCGCTATTCTTATCTTCGTGCCGACTTCTGCATGATACACACGTCGGACAAGGGGGGCATTGACTATCTGATTGTAGACGGCGGTGACACCGTGAGCATTGCCACACCGGTGAAACTCAATTGGGCTTCTACGGCCGACTCGCTGTATCGGGCACTGGTCTATTACGATGTCACCACCCGTCAAATGTTCTCCGCCACTTCCGTGCTGGTGACGCAGCCGGTGAGCAAACAAAAGGCCGCCACACTCTCTACTGACGCTATCACCGTGGAGAGCACTTGGGAGAGTGGGGGATACTTTAATGTCGCCTTCAACGTGAAGACCGGACAGACCGATGAGAAACAAAAGCCGCAACAGATAGCTCTCGTCGTCGACACCATCATCAAACACGACAACGGCGCGCCCGATGACATCTATCTGTTGCTCACCCATAACCAAAATGGGCAACCGGAATATTATACCGTACGCGGATACCTCAGCACGCCGCTCGTCAAGAATGCCCGGTATCATTTACTCAACCAACCATGAATCTCGCCTTATCTCACCTTTCGATTTACTATCTTTCGGTATGTTTTCTACTTTGCAAAGATAAGCAAAGAAAGCTGATCATCACATTTTCGGAACGGGTAGTGTAGCTTTGCTATATTCTGGCTATTATCGCCAGATCATTTTGTCAGTCGATGACAGAATCCTCAGAGGCCAAATTACAGCAGAAGAAACTGTTATGCTATAATGTTTGTGCTTGTTTGAAAAACTGACAAAAAACAGCCCTTATTTTGGCGATTTTCTGCACGAGAGGTCACTTTGTGCCCAATTTTGCGAAAATTTCGCATGTTTTTATAATCTATTGATAATAAATGTGTTATAAAGATTCTTCTTTTTCGGGGACAGAAAAGACCAAGGGAATAAAAATGAAAGTGCCTTTCTGAGCAAAAATTCTCTAGAGAATTTTTGCTCAGAAAGGCACTTTGACAAGGTAAAACTACCGAGATGATCGTGTCAAACAACCTTTCTGACCAAGTAAAACCACTGTTTTGATGATGAGAAACCACCTTTTTCACTCTTATCTTGTTGTTTTTTGGTGGAAAGAGGCTTCTTTTGGCTACTGCTCTTCTCTAGAATGCAAGGTTCAGAGGAAGGCGTTTTGTGAATTTTTTTGATTACGTTTAAGGGGATTAGGACGGCCATAAAGGCCGCTCTAACCCCCCAAATGGCATTACTCCCTTCTTTTTAACCACAGGAATCACTTGATTTCCGGCGCCACGCGCTTGCTGCTAAGTATGTCACCGGCTGCCTTGCGGGCATTGAGGCTGACGGGCTGGAGAGTGAAGTCGGGCGTGTTGTAGCTGTTGAGTTGGCGGTCGTAATAGAGCCAGGGATTGTGTTGAGGCAGCAGGAAAGGCTTGCCCATGCGTCCACGGCTGTCGACATGAGCCAGATAGAGTTGGGTGTAGTAGCCGTTGATGCGGCGCGAAGTGAAGACGATCCAATGGCTGTTGCGGCTCCAGTTGTGCCACGAGTCAGTGTTGTTGCTGTTGATTTCCGTGAGCGGACGGGCCTTCATCGTGTGCAGGTCGAGCAGCCACTGGCCGGCCTCCTTATGCCAGATGGGGAAGCAACCATAGTCGCTCAGTGTGAAGAGCAGGAAACGGCCGTCGTAGGACGGGCGCGGATGGTTGGCACTCTTACCCATCTGACGGGCATTGAAGATGGTGTCGACCTTGCCTACGGTGCGTCCGGTCTTCGGGTCAAAGCCCACGCGACAGATGTTATACTTGATGTTTTTATAGTGCGCCGGGATGTCCCAAGCCGTAGAGGAGACGAAGTAGAGCGTGCGTCCGTCGGGCGAGAACACCGGATAGTTCTCGTAGTGGTCCTTCGTCATCACCGCCGGGTTGAGTACAATCTGATGCGTGGCGGGATGATAGATAAGCACGTCGGAAGCCTGGTCAAAGACTTCGATGCGCTCGCTGCGGATGGCATGGAAGCTCTGGTGGGTCTGGTTGGTACTATACGCGACCCACTGTCCTGATGGGTGCCAATAAGGATAGACCATAGAGCCTTTGAGCGAGTCGTTCTTGGCCTTGAGCACCTCCACGCTGCCGTGCTGCGAGATGAGCGTACCGCCGTTGGCGCCACGGATGTGGAAGGTGAACAGCTCGGGCGAAGTACGGTTGCTTGTGTGACAGTTGAGGCAAGCGCCGGGCACCGCCGTGTTGACGAGAATCGCCTGCTCATCGAAGTTGCTCAGGTTGCGTTGGTAGAGTCCCATCTTGCCGTAGACCTCGTAGCCGGGAGGGATAAGGCGGTAGGTGAGTCCCCACTCGCCGAGCGGATCAGAGGAGACGCTGACCGTGAAGTCACGATATTGCTTCCACTCGCCGCCGCGCTTGATGTATACCGAGAACACGAGCTTTCCGCCTTTGTTGGCTTCCGTGAGTTTGTGCCACTCGTCAACGTCGAAGTCGGCATAGTCGCCACAGGCTTCCATCTCTCCACTCTTCGAACCTTTCACCACGGCGAACATGGCCTCGGCATCCTGCCCCACCGCGCTGAAGTCGAGAGGTGCGATGTCCACGGGGATGGTTGTACCAGCATAGTCGGGAAAGATCTTAGGCTGAGCGTTGACCTGTGTAGCGTTGGACGGCTTGTTGCTGCACGAGGTCAGCAGTCCAAGGTTAAGACTAAGGACCACAACAAGTGATGAGGCGATTATGAAACTTATTTTCTAGGGTGTCCAGTTCGTTGTGCCAATTTTAGCTCACTTTTCTGAGCGTCTTGGT
>ERZ772902.1263-NODE-1263-length-19889-cov-4.534587_pt1 | contig 19889 bp, 29 predicted proteins | sample MGYA00511470_ERZ772902 | MGnify/ENA primary metagenome ERZ772902 (study PRJEB29015, sample SAMEA2737717) | human gut metagenome | biome: human gut; feature: human-associated habitat; material: faeces | place: China | collected 2012 ... | reverse complement strand
TGGTCTTATATCCCATGACTAAAGTCACGGGTATTACGACCTAACCATCAATAAATAATTTTTCAATTAATTACTATGCAGAACTACATAATGCGACAAAAGAAGAGTTAATTGAAAAATATTCAGAATTCGAAAAAGAACTATTATCTGATTTCTTTAAATACGTATCAAATAATTTGGAGTACTATTGGATCCATTGGAACATGGATGATTCATCATACGGATTTGAAGCTTTATATAATCGTTATCGTGTTTTAGGTAATGAGCCTACCCGTATTTCAACCGAAAAAATAATAAACTTGAATTTTTTGATTGAAGAAATTTATGGTTATAATTATGTGGCTGATCCTAGAATGAAAAATTTAAAAGAATTAAATCAAATACATTCAAGATCGTTTAAAAGCGGTTCCGAAGAAGCGGAACTTTTTGAAAAAAATGAATTCAGCCAAATAAGCATGTCTACTCAATCAAAAGTTTCTTTGTTTTCAAAATTCATTGATTATATGACTGACGACCGATTAAAAACTCAAATACCTTGTACAAGGTTTTATGGTAGCTGGTTCGTGAGTGTTTTTTATCTTTTTCAAGAGAAGCCTGCTTTTATAACCCTCGGTTGGTTAGTGAATATTATAATCGGCGCTGTACTTGGATCCCTGTTTTCAAAGTTTTTTTAACTCCTTTCTTAAGTTAATCGCTTCTGTTAATGTTATGATTCGCGGGAGTGTTACCCAGTCTGTTTCAAGGTAGTACGTTGCAGTACTACTTTTTTTTAGTTTGTCGATAATCCACTCAATATGCCTCAGAGTTTCAATTTCACTCATTTAATCATCCCCTTCCTGATTGCACTCAGCCCGTCTTCCGAATAAAGCCATTGCGCCACTTCTTTGTCACTGTATCGTGATTTTGAATTGGCCCATCTGCCGAATCTGTTTTGACCAGGCTGTTCGGCCTTTATGCCGAGCTGATTTGCAATCTTGCCTACTTTTTGCGCAGAGATTCCCAATTTCTCGCCTACTTCCGTAGCAGAGTATTCCTTGCGTTTCATGACGGGGATAGTCATTTCACCTGTCAGTTCCTTAGCTGCCAAAGCGAGCATTGATTGCGCTGAAGATTGAGATTCAGTAGCCATTGCAATCTTGTAAAGCAAATTTGCTTTACGCGTTTTTGCATTTTCTTCCATAATCGCTAATCGTTTGTTGGCAACCAGTGCTTTGTTGTCTGCCTTGATTGCCTGCCGCATGTTGAAATAGTTGTCAACCAGATCATCGTAAATATCCCATGCGGTATCGTCTTCAAGGATTTTAAGCAACTTTGCATAGCCGCGTTCAGACAGCATGTAGATGTTGTTAGCGTTCCCCCACTGAGCTTTGGTAAATCCATATTCTGAAAACACATCACTGCGTGTGATTTGTTTTAGATCAAGAATATCTATCCCAGTTTTAAAACGTTTGATATTTCTATTAATCGTTTGATTTACGGTTCTCGTTTCTAAGTTATGAATAACCGCAATATCTCTAACTAACATTGCTCTTTTATCCTCGCCGAATCCGCCTTCGATTCCTGTGAATTCATATTGGCCAATTTTTTCTTGGCCTAAAACTTTGAGTTTCATTTTTGCTCCTCCTTTCTAGCCTCATTAAGAATATAAGAACTAGTTACACCTAAATAATCAGCAACTTCCTGAAGCCTTAAAGCGTTTGGAATTTGCCTGTTCCATTTTGAAATCGAGCCGTTGGAATAGCCACCCCCAAATGAAAGCAATTATGCAGACGACTACAAGAACTGCCATTGTCTTACCATCGCCTTTTTTCCACTTGTACATGCTATCACCTCCGTAAGAACGTTTATCTTCTCGAGATTATTATATCATGATTTAGCCTTCCCCGAATTAACAAAATACTTGTTCAAAGCGATTACTCACTAAGCGACCAGTTTTACCAAAACCTTGTCCGCTTCCAAACCATTGTTTCTCAAAACGCCCATTGCACTTGCTGTTTCCGCCAAACTGAATCCGGCTTGATCTGCAGTTTCCGAAACGTAAGACATTCCTATGCCTAGAGACTGAAACGATGTTGATGTTACGCCAGATGAATATGCTAACGAATTGACCGCCTTTTTAGTTCGAGCCGTCATTTGTGTAGTATCCCGTTCTTGTCAACCGTCATTCCAAAGCCTTCAAGGATTTGCGATGCAACTTCAACAATATCAGAAAACTCATCACCTGAAGCAATCGAGCCTTGCAACTCAGTATTCATTGAACCTATTGCCTGCTTGCTTGTATATCTGCATTATACTGCATAAATTGTCAGTATAACAAACGCTGGCCAACATAAATCCTGTTAGGGGTGCCTATACGGTTAACCTGTACCAGATGACCGACCGACACTCCCAGTCTGATACCGCTCAGTGTGTCACCACGGCACACTGTGTGCGTGACGTCTGACTGCTGAACAGTCAGCTTGTCGCCCGGGTGGATAACAGTGTAAATCGTCTTCCCGTTGCATGCTGCTAACGTATACATAGACATACCGTATCGATTTGCGATTGACCATCAGCTGTCACCTAACTGCACTGTGTAGGTGCTACCAGTAGTCTGCTTGGCCGTCTGCAGAATTTCCACATCTGACCTGTTGATTCAACTAATGATGCCGGTCAGTAGCACTCGGTTACCCGATACCTGCTGCACACGATAGGCCTTGCCATGTACCCATGACGAGATATACTGACCGCTTGCCCACTTGCGGGCACTAAAGTTGACCTTGACCGTGTATCTAGGCTTGATGTCGGCTTTAGCCATGTTTGCACCTCTTAAACACGTTATGGAAAAATAAAAGCACCCTTACGGATGCTTAGATTTTAATCTTTCAGGTTTTTCTCTACGCAGTTTTTCAATATAATCGTCCAACTCTTTTGATCTTTCTTTTTGAAGACGCAGCTCTTCTTCGGTATAATCCGGCTTATTGGATTCTGCATAGATTCGCTCACGATAATACTTATCTGCTAATTCATCACTCAACATAAAAACATCACCTCAATTCATATATATACATGCCTTTTTGCACACTTAATAAATTCAAATCAGATTTACGATTAATAACAAATTCTCGCTGCTTCTTGTATTTATCCATTGCCAATAAGATGAAGAAATATGCATACCTTATGCAAGAATACGAAGCGGAGTAAAATAAATCCATTGCAACAAAATTGCAACAATTTTAATTTTTCTAACTCTTTTTAGTTACAACTATAAAGCAAAAACCCCGTCAAAACGGGGTTTAAGCAATTTAACGATAAATTTTGATACCGGTGATCGGTAACACCGTTGTTGGTATATCAATGTTTACACCGTATTTGGACAACTTTTGGACAACTAGTTAACCTCACAAAAAAAGGCACACTGGTCAAATGACTGGTGTGCCTTTACCTATCTATATAAATTGTCAGTATACCAAACGCTGACCGACATAAATCCTGTTAGGGTTGCCTATACGGTTAACCTGTATCAGATGACCGACCGACACTCCCAGTCTAGCAGAGATACCACTCAAAGTGTCACCACGGCGCACTGTATACGTGCGTGACGTCTGACTGCTGACAGTCAGCTTGTCGCCCGGGTGGATAACAGTGTAAATCGTCTTGCCGTTGCGTGCTGCCAACGTATACATAGACAGTCCATACTTAGCCGCGATGCTCCACCAAGAATCTCCAGGCTTAACAACATAAGAGCTAGTATTGGTATTTTTAACTGGTTTTGCACCGTTTTTGATCGTGCCCTTAACTTTAATTTTTTGCCCCGGATGGATAACAGTGTTGATCGACATGCCATTAAGCTGTGCCAACTGATACATGTCCATACCAAAACGATTTGCGATTGACCACCAAGAATCTCCGGACTGAATGGTATAGTAGTTTCCAGAAACGGTAACGGTCGGCTTAACCGTCACGTTATTTTTAACATCTCCTTTAATAACAGAAACAAGTTCCACGTTTCCATCAGTACCATGCCAGTTATCCGCAAATTGCCACATCGCTACATAGTTCATTGACGGGAAATAAGCAAAATCCGGAGCTAACTGTAACCCGGTTGTCTTATAGCTAGCAACCCACAGGCACGTTCCAAACTGCTTGCCAATGCGCTCAATATCTACATATCTTTTCATATAATAGGCACCGCTATATAGTAGCGGTTTATACCCCGCGTCTTTAATGGCTGACATAAACTCAATAATTGCATCGGTATTGGCTGTGCTTGACATCGATGCTCCCTGCTCGTAATCCAGCGCAATAGCAGCTTCCTGTTTTAACCCTGTCCTGTGCGCATCCGCTACTGCATACCTGGCCATCTTTTGCGCGAGCAATCTATCTGATCCAAACTGTCCCCAGAAATATCCTGCAACGTCCTGACCGCTTTTTGACGCATTGGCCAGCTGTGCCGAAGCTTTTGGATTTTGATAATGTTCTCCTTCAAAGCCGCCGGAACCGCCTAGCTTGACAATGGTAAATTCAGACCCTAGCTGTTTGCGTTGTAGCATGTAATTGAAATCACTCAATTGATAGCTAGATACGTCCTGACCTAATCGATTTGCCTGCGCATTCTGACCGCATAAAAAAAGCCCTGCGCAAGCAAGGCCAGTAATTACGATTTTAACTTTATTTTTCATTCGCTGCACCGTCCTTTGGCACCGATACAACACCAAGAATCGTTAGAATAGTCAGTACTGTATTGATACATTCCTGTGCTGATGCAATTTTTCCCGTCAAATCCAGTCCCATAATCTGAGCCAGTTGCTGTACTAACAACAAAATCGCAGAAACGAGCGCAACCAACACCGTCTTGTTAAGCGTACCATCTGCGTTGTACAATGCTTTCTTAATTTTATCAACCATTTTTTGATTCCTCCTTAAGCGCATGGATTTCAGTTTCATGCTCAACCAATTTGAGATCATGACGTCTCAGGTCGTCATTAATCTTGTCGATTTCAACTTCCTGCTTGTGAAAATTGGAATTCAGCGTCTTTAAATTGTCGTTAAGCTCATTTAGCGACATTCTAAGCGGCGACAATACGTCTGACATGCCCTTTTTAAGCAGCTTGCTCAACGCAGTCGTAACAACCCCTATTAGGGTAGCTAAGCTGAGGATTTCTCCCCAACTCAGTCCCCATAACCCATGAATCAAACTATCACCTCAATCTTATTATCCTACCCACCCTCCACGTACATATTAGTTAAGCCGTTACCGTATCTTCCGGGAACATCTTGGCATAGTCCTCTTTGGCGAACAGTCCAACTCGCACAAAGAGCTGCACGTTCTCCTTGGTAAAGAGCCCCATCCGGTAAAATTCATTTACGATATCATAACTATACATTCTTCATTTCCTCCTTCGAATCTGCATTCTGAACCATCAGCGTCGCAACCGTCTTCTGCAGCATGGCAACCTGGTTTGTCAAGTTGGCCATGGCGAGCATCTGCTGAGCCTGTGCCTGCTGATCAGCGGTAGGCGTCACAGCTACTGTATCAGCTGGATGAGCCGCATCATATTCCTCTTTCGTTGCCCCTGTCCAGGTTTGGGTCTCTGGGTGCCAAATAATCGGTTCGTACAGTCCAGCCCCGTTTCCGTCAAGAGGAGCAACTTTAGTTGCGTTAGCCGGCATGACCGCATCATCACCTATTAAGTCAGAGTGCGTATACGTATTGTTTTCATCGTAATAGTAGATTAGCATGATTTTCCTCCTTAATTATAGAGAATGTATGATACCATGTACGGGAAACCACTTCCAGAAGCAATTGCCGTACGAGAATAAACGGTTAGAGTACTATTTGTAGTTATACCTAAATCTAATTTAAATTCATCAACAAAACGTTTACTTGTCAGTTCTTGCGTTTTTGAATACCCATTAAGAGCAGCCTTAGGGATTGATGCCACCTCTACATATTTCCACACATCCAACTTAGGTAGTTTAATCCAGGCATATACATTTAGTATAGAGAAATTAACGAAATCTAAGCGCGTTAAACTGCTTCCACTAGCAATTTCACAGCCATTTTTAGCCGTTACAGCATTATCCCATCTGGTAATTTTAAGCGCGCTAGGTTGTACCAGCGATGGCACATTAAGCAGCGCATCCCATCTCGTGCGCGGGAAAAACTGCGTGTTAGATCCATCTGATAGTTGTGCGATATACGTCATAGTTTACACATCCTTTATCTTAGTAATTTTGACTATTTGCAGAGTGTCCAACTTGGTTTTGTCGGTGTACGACATCAGACCGTTGGTTTTCTGCGTAGCGTTTGCCGTTGTCGTTGCGTTTTGTCCGGCTGGTCCTTGGGGGCCGCGCGGACCGGTCGGGCCTGTTGCTCCGGTTGCACCGGTTGCTCCCGTAGCACCTTTGGGACCCTGAACCCCCTGGGGACCGGTTTCACCTGTTAAGCCACGAGGTCCTGTTGCTCCGACTTCGCCTTTGTCTCCTTTATCGCCCTTATCGCCTTTCAAGGAGCGGATCCAATCGGTTGCCGTCCCTTGGAACCCCTGGATAACAGCGATGTCATATGCGCTTAACCCGTTCGTACCGTCTCTGCCGTCCTTGCCGTTGACCGCTCCGGGAATCACATACTTCTTGAGGTAATCGTGCAGATCAAGTACGGCATCAGCGTGTGTTTGCGGGAAGAATTGTTGCTCATCGCCGTTTTCTTCCAACTCCATCATTTTTTTGATTTTAGCCATGCTTACTTACACATCCTTTATCTTGTCAATTCTCATGCGCGTTGATGACGTAACTGTCAAATCACCATCTGACCCGTCCCCACCCGTTATCTGCACAAGCGGGGACAGGCGCAGATTCTCACTGTCCTTTGCGATGTCTTTGACGCACAAGATATGCAGTTGCGGATCTACCTGTCCTGATTGGTAAAACGTATTGAGATTGAGCTGCATTGCGTCAAGACGCATCTTAAGCGTCTGATACACGGCACCGGCAACGTCGATTCGCGCATTTATGACTTCAGCATTGTCAGTCTTGGCGTTCAGGACATTCTCAAACTCCTGTGAAAGCTTGTTGGCCAAATTGCGCAGCGCCTGTTCCTCATTATTTGCATGATTCTTATAATCCTGTACAGTCTGCCGGTCATCATACACATCTGCCGACGTTTGCTCGGCCAGACGAGCCAGTGATTCGCGTACATCAACACCATACATTTTCTGGCGCAACCACTTGGCCAACGTTTTATTTGCCTCAGACACCTTGGATTGGTCAACAGGACTATCAGTCGGCATGATATGCGTCGGATCCCTGTAATCTACTGTCATTAAATCACTCCCTAGACAAAAATCTGATTGTAACTGTAGCTGCAGTCCAGGATGGCACCATTGTACTTATCCGTGTATTGCCATGCATCGGCTCCCGCAGGTCTGGAAGAAGCGCCCCAACTGGCTATCCATTTATACTTAGCGTGACTGTCAAAGCGACTGCTGAACCATGACGCGCTTGAATAGTCGCATGTATTCGTATAGCCGGCATCGGTCAGCACCTTGTAAAAGGCATCCACCTCAGCAGTCAACGCGGCCTTGTCTTTAGTAAGCGACCCATCTTCGACGTCGCATGAAACCACTGCGCTGGTCGGTACTCCTTTAGCTTTTAATTTACTCAAGAACCACTGTGCTTCGGCTTGCGCATCAGAAACGGATACGGCCAAGAAATAGTGATATGCACCGATAAACTTCATTTTAGCTGCAATGCCTCGGCTCTTCTGCTCATCGAATAGCGGATTGAGATATGCACTGCCTGCAGCAGACCCTTCCGTCAGCTTAATCATGAGTCCTTTGACGCCTGATTGATACAAGCTGTCATACCATGCCTGATTCTGACTTCCGTTGTTCGATGACAGGTCAATGAATTTACCGCCGGCGGTCCACGTTCCGGTGTTACCGCCGTTGCTCTCAAGCTGCTTTACCCTCTCGGAAAGCCTGGTATAGCTGTCTGAAAGCTTACTGTAACTGTCGGAAAGCTGCTGATTTTGTTTGGTTAAGTCCTCGATTTCCTTGTTTGCTTTTGTCTGACGTGACATCAGACGGTTGATCAGTGCCTTCTGCGCGTCGGTTTCCGACCGGTGCTGTTCACGATATGCCGTCAGGTCTATCGGATTGTCGCTGAGGGTGATGGTTGAATCGGCGATGTTGAGCAGGTCCAGTGACATGGCCACGATGCGTTCCGTTGCATACAGTCCCTCTAGTTGATTTACAATGCTGACATAACTCCCGCATTCGATCATCCCAATAGTTTCTTCGAGGAAAGACAAATCGATATACCCGGCTTGAAGTTGATATTTAATCGCCTTCTGCGCGTCAAGAAAAGCCCTGCCCTTTGCGAGCAGAGCCTGTGGCGTTGTTACGTCTTCCCACGTTTCAGTTTTGACATGAATTCCAAATTGACTGATCAGCTGATCGTCACGCAGATAATCGTTGCCTCCATTAACGCTGGAGATCGTTAAGTGCGGACTTGAAACATCGGTGCTGCCATCGCTGTTCTGCCGGTCTTGAGTTGCGCCAAGCGGCTTAAGGACGGTAAAAATCTCGCTTGGATCAACAGTCCGTGAACTTGACACCATGTTATGTGCAAGCTCGATTCTCTGCGGGCAATCGGAGGAGATTTCCGGCTCGTAGTCAAGCATTAGCTTGCCGTCTACATTCCTGATCCTCATTTCTCCACCCAGGCGACTGATGAGCTTGTCTTGTATGTTATCATACGTATCTTTGGTATCATCAACATATCGATACACGTTATCCGTTGAATTTGTCACCGTGACCGTCCCGAGCGTTATCTGCTTGTAGGACTCGACCTGCTTATTGTGCTCGGTTATGAGAGACTGCAGAAAGTCCTTTGGCGTCGTGTTATGGAACTCCCTCCACGGTTGTACGCTGTCGTGCAGGAACCCTTCCAAGCCCTCACACGTAGCTTGCTTTTCAACCGTACCCGAACTATCCATGCTATCCGTATACGTTAAAACTCGCCCTTCGAAGAGAGTCGCATTCTTGTCCGGACGAGTTATTTTTACAAAACACTTGTAAGGATCGATTTCAGTATACAAAGCATGTGTCGGGTCAATCGTGAAGGTGAACGTGTCATAAGATGAAGTGCTTTTAGACAAAACAGCCGAAACGAGCCGATAATGCGGGAAGATATCCGAGTTAAGCACCTTCTCCGCCCCGTTCCAACCTTCACGAATCGTAATTCTAAACCCTTTTGTCATGGCACTTCCTCCGTCCATTTAAACTTAACCTTACCAGTGCCTTCGATGTTAACGACATTTTCGCCCGGCATCAACTCCAAGTAAGGATTGACATTGTCCCCGGCTTTAAGCGCAAAAACGTGGTCATTGACTGACGCAGACATGGCCGTGGAGCAGGTCACAGTCAACCGAACCCGGTTATGACCTGTATTTATCAACAGAATGCTCTCATGACCGTTAACCGTTACTTCTAAATTAGAGGCTGCATCAAGATTAAAGTAGAACGTGTCCCAGACGTCATCGTAGCAGCGCTTCAGGCGATATGCGTAGCACTGGAAAACAATCGTAACTTTGCAAAAGTCCCATCCTTCTTCGATTGTCGGTGCTGTTTGTACTTCTGCGAGAAACGCATAACCCGGCATCGCATCGTCTTTGAGCAGAATCTTGCCGGTAGGTTTCATCAGCCAGTTCATCAGCTCGGTTAGCTTTAGATTTAAGGTAGACAAATCAGAACGTCCATAAGGTAGTTTGCATGGAAAAGTTACCGTCCTCTCATCATACGTATTGAGTCCATAGAGATTGCTTAGGTCAATGTAGCCAGTGCGATATGGAAGCTGTAACTGTGATTTTCGCTTGGCGGGTAGAGTAACCGATTTAGTATCCAATACACGCAACTCAAACTCGCTTGAATGCCGACCATTAAATTCAAATCCGTATGGCCTAGATTCTTGAGTCAATCGACATCCCCCTTTCCATCATCGTATTCCTTTTGTTACGTTCAACGGCGCCATATCGTTCATAGCTTTTTGAAAAGCTTGAACCATCAATGAAAACTTTTTTCTGCATAATATCATCAAGTTTTGAACCTATGCTCTTAAGTTGAGATGTATAGTCAATGTTATCATTATCCGTCAACGTTAATGCCTGTGATTGTTGCCCTGTTACTGAGGGTACCGCTATACCATAACCATTAACAGAACTGAATCTAGTCTGATCAACCATTTTAGCCAACCTCGCAGATGGGCTGTTAGGAGCGACAGAAGCTCGTTGGGCTATCGCATTCAGGAGTAGATTATCTGCATTGTCGCGCCTCGAATTGATCACAAACTCGTCTCCATCTTCTGCGATCCAAGCTAATTGCTTGTTATAGACATGACCACCGTTAGCGTAACCATGACCGTGTCCGATGACAGCAAGCATATCTGATCCATAACGAGCTTTAGCATAGTGGATCGCTGCTAACATGTTATCGTAACCGTTAAAAATATTGCCATGACCAGGAAACTTATAAGCATTGAAAGTTGCTGAAATAGTTTGTAATAACCCTTTAGCCAAGTCACCAGTCAACGTATTAATATCGACATATCCACCTTGTACCGCTTTAGGGTTCCCCCCGGATTCACTTTGAATTTGACGCAACCAAGCCTGTACGTAAGCAGCTGATGTTGGTAAACCGTTAGCGGCTAACGCCTTTTTAACATAAGGTTCCCAACGTTGGGTGCCTTCTCCCGGCGGATTAGAGCCACCAGACTCATCAAACTTCTTTTTGAATCCTTCGAGTGTCTTTCTGAACCAGTCAACAGCTTGTTTAGGTACATATTCGCCAGCACCTTCACCGATGTCATGCCAGACAGCTTCGGCGTTATTCTTGCTCTTTTTGAAAAGCCTCATCAAGATACTTGACGGATCTTTTAGAGCATCTTCTAGTTGATCTATCTTATCAGCTAACCAATCACCGATATCACCTGTAACGTCGCCGACAAAATTTGCCGCTTTGTCTAACCAATCACCGAATCCGTTTTTATATTGCGGTAGTCCTAGCAACATAGCTGTTTGTTTAGCTGGCATGACTGCGTCGCCGGCTTCAAGATGAGTAAGAACGTTGCGTTCTTGCGGTAATTCAACCAAACCATTACGCCTGAAAATAGCTTCTCGATATGTTGGACTTTCCTCATCATTGACTAATGCTAGTGTTGATTTTGAAATACGTCCGCCATTTTTCAAACGTGGAATAAGGTCAATGGTCTGTTTTTTACCACCGAAGGAATGAACAACTCTATTAATACCTTTGATACCACCATTAACAAAGTCAATAATGCCATTAAACCCAGCTTTAGCAGCGTCTTTCATGCCGTCCCAAATCCCACTAAAGAATTTTGCAACCCCGTTCCAAATTCCTCTCCAAGCACTATCAATACTCTTAGCAACTCCGATAATAATATCTTTTAAACCGTTGATTGCTCCCGATCCAGTAGACTTGATACCATTCCAAATATCGCTAAATAGGTTTTTAATGCCTTTCCAAACACCGGACCAGTTGCCTTTGATTGCATTAGTTACAATCTTGATAACGTCTGCTATCACATCTAAGGCGTTTTTTACGATTGACTTCATTATCTCCCAAACTCCATGCAAGACGCCCTTGATCAAATTCCACGCGCCTTTCCAAAGGCCACTGATGATACTCATCGTTCCAGAGATAACGCCTTTGATAACTCCCATTCCTAATTTAACGATCGGTTCCATGATTTTCCAAATCGCTTGAACGACCGTTTTGATTGTATTCCAAGCTCTATTCCAAGCCTTTTGAATGATAGCCATTTCTAGCTCAATCACCGCACGAATAACTTTCATTCCGGACTTAACAATCGGTTCAATCTCTTTCCAGACTTTCTTAACGATCTTTGTAACTTTGCTGAATAGATCCGAAATGTGTTTCCAAGCATCTTTAGCAAATGACACAACTACTTTAGCAATTTTGTTTACTCCATCATGGAATGTTTTAGAATGCTTGTAAGCTTGATAAAAGGCCACTCCGACCGCAACTATAGCGGTAGCAATCAACACATACGGATTAACGGCCATCACTAAATTAAAAGCTTTTTGAACACCGGAAGCGATTTTTGTCACATTGGATAATGTCTTTATTGCCGAACTAACGCCTGCCACTGCTTTTTGAGCTGTTTTGAAAGTGATCAGAGCTGTAACAATAGTACCGATTGCGACCCCTACAGCTCTTAAAGCTTTTTCGTGTTTAGTCACTGATAAGGTACTTTTGCCTAGCTTGCTCATGCCGGGAACCAGTTTGTTAACTTTTTCCATTACCCAGTCAAAAGCTTTTATGCTACCAGATATGGCGTCTTTCACTGTATCAAAAGCTGCTTTACCGACAACACCAACTATTTTAAATACATTAGAGAACACCGCGCCAACGTTATCGATAACTTTCTTATTTTTCTCGATCGTCTTTGTGACCTTCCCAAATGACTCTTGAACTGCGCCACTAAAACCGTTAATAGGCCCAGTGATACGATCCTTACCAAAAGCGTCTATGACATTCTTCATGCCGTCAGTGACTGCCGCTTTTAAGTTACCAATCGCACCTTGAAAAGTCTTAGTTGACTCAGCAGCCTTTTTAGCTCCGTCTGTCTGTCCAAGCTTCATCAAAGCGTCGCTAAACTCCTCCGCCGTGATTTGGCCGTTAGCCATAGCATCACGGAAATTGCCAGTGTATGCGCCGGCGTCTTTCATTGCTTTTTGTAGTACACCGGAAGCACCCGGAATAGCGTCGGCAAGTTGATTCCAGTTTTCAGTAGTCAGTTTGCCAGCACCAGCAGTTTGAGTAAGCATCATTGCAACCGATTTGAATGTTTCAGCGTTACCACCAGCTTGGGCGTTCAAATTCCCGGCGGCTTCTGTTAGCCCCATGTAGTTCTTAACACCGTTAGCGGCTAACTGAGCGGTCGTATTAGAAATGTCGTCAAGGTCATAGACCGTCTTGTTAGCATAGTCCATGACTTGATCAGAGACCTTTTTGATCTCAGCTTCACCAAAGCCACCAAGTTTCATTGTTGATCTAAATTTGTCCATCGCATCTGAAGCATTCGCCCCTTCAAAGGCAACATTTTTTAGACCATCAACAAGAATAGACACACCGCTTAGCGCAGCACCACCAAGAAATGATCCAGCTACAATAGTTTTTAAGCGCGTAAAGCCATTTTTAGTATTTTCGGATTCTTTCTTAATAGTCCTTAACTTATCGCTTGCGTTGTCGTTTAATTGAACTTCAGTCAAGACCTTTTTAGGTAGCTTGTTTAGCAACGTTTCATAATCGATCACTTCGCCCTTTTGCGCTTGAGCCAAGATCTCCGTTCGAGTTTTTTTAGGGACCCGTTTCAAAAGGTTCGTAAAATCGTCTATGCCTGCCTTTTTAGCGTCAGCATCTAACTTTACCTTTTGATCTTTAGGAATCTTACGAAGGCTAGTGATGATCTTTTGTGTACCTTTCTGCGCTTCGCTATCATCAACTTTAGGTGTGATCGTGGCTGTTGGCTTTTTGAGTTCTGCATCAACATCTTTTTTGACTTTTTTTGCCTCGCTTACAACTTTATCAGCTGACTTTTTGAATTCGTCATCCATCTTGTCGCCAGTATTTTCACCGATTGCTGACAAAATTTTATTGATCTGATCTCTATCTGATTCTAATTGTTGCATTTTGACATCAAAATCAATAACAACACTTGCATCTGCTGCCATTCACTAGCCCCCTTTCTTTACTTGACCTTGCATAGCTTTGAACATTGCAGATAACGCTGATGTCTGTGCTACGCGCTCTTGCTTGACTTCTTCTTTTTGCGGCTCGTCTAGCGCATAGTAACTTTTAGCTTCTGTCAATTGCTGACGCATCTTACTATCATTAACTTCGCTTAGATCACGCTGTCTAATGGAAATGATACGTTGCATGTACGAATTTTCACTTAATCCATCAAATAAAGCTTTGAACTCTCGCCAGTGCATTTTCCCACGTTGTTTGAGTAGGTTGATTTTATACTCACGCATGAAACTAGCAAAAATAGCTTCTGCGTCTTGAACGTAATCAAAATACTTAATTGGCGCTAGTCCAAACGGGTTACTATTTGGCATATTATTGCCATAAGGATCTGCCGTTATTTCTTCATTCACAGCTTTAAATATTAGCTCATAAAACTCTGGATCGTTAGGTAGATCTTGCTCATCCAAAAAGAGAGTGATAGCATACTCCACCTTTTCCTCTTTTGACAGATCGTTATCTGACGAAAGCTGTAGATATTGAAGAACTGTATCGAAAGCTAAGTCTAGGTGGTAGCTCTTACCATTGAAGATCACTTCATTTAACGGATCTTGAGTTAAACTTAGCATGCCACATCACCTCTAGTGGTTTTTCTTATATTTAGCTCGACGCTCAGCTCGGTTTTTAGCTTTAGTTTCACACACAGCATCATTTGCAGCTTTATTCAATAAGGCAACTAAAGCGATCAAAGCTTGAGTAGACTCGTTGTAGTGCTTGTACAAACGTTCACCCTCGCCTTCACCTAACAACTGATCTAAGGCGTCAATGACGACTACTTTGCCCTTATCGAAAGCTGTCATCAACTGTTCTTTTTGTTCAGCGTATTCTTTCTTGGCAAATTGCTCTAATTTAGCATCGCCATCAAAGTCTTTTGTTGCTTCTGCCACCTTGAGTTGCATATCGGCAACAAGCTTGGCAAATTTATCGTTAAAGATAAGCTCGTATTCTTTACCACCGATTTGGACTGTCTTTTTGTTATCGACTGTTAATTGTTGATCTAAATTAAGTACTGACATAATTAAATTACCCTTTCTTTTTTCGTCTCACATTTCTCGTCTCTGTTTCTATGTTTTTTAGTCTTGGTTCTTTGGTGTAACTGTCGCTGTGTATGTGCCATCTTCTGTGGGTTGATCGCTCATTGTCAGCTTTCCATCAATTGCAACCGGTGCACCGTTGAACACGATCGTCACTTGGAACGTTTGGCTAGCATTAGCATTACCCCCCGTTGGAACAATGTTTGACAATGTGACCTCTGCCAAGATAGCTTCACCATTATCAATCCAAAGTGCACGAGTATGCAGAGCATTACCGATCGCAAATTGTTTAGTTGCAACATAATCTTGCGCAGCATCACCAATGTGACGTTTACCAGTAACCGCTAATTGATAACGTTTAGAAGTAATTTCAGTAGATCCAAAACCGTTACCTGCATAGTCAGCATCGGATTGCGAAGTTTCATTGGCACTTGGAGTGATCTGCGTAATATCTAACGCTAACCACGCCCATTTGCCGGTAGTGACATCATTTAGATCTGTTGAATCTGTCGTATCAAGATATAATTTATTAACAACGTTGAGCGCTGCCCCCTTAGTTGTTAATTCTGTACCCACAATGGGCTTTGTATTTTTTGCCATCTATACGGCCTCCTATCGTTTTGTGTATACAAAAACGGCGATGTCTAACTCATACATCACCGTCCCTGCTGTATCTTCTAGTAATTCACTCGGCGCACTAGAAACTTCTAAATTATTAAATCTGAAGCTACCATTTCCACTTAATAGCTCATCCAAGCCATTCAAATAGTTGCTGATAGCAAAGAGCTTTTCCTTAGCCTCTCGTGCGCTTTTAGTTTTGATCGTAATCGCATAATTGTACTGCCAAAGCTGATTGCCTGAATAGTCAGCCTCAACAACGTGGGATCCTTGCACAGGTACTAAGCCAATATCGCTATCAGGCGATAAATAAGCTACTTTAAGTTTTAGCCCTGTACCTTTCATGATCGACTTTGCTAACGACTCCTGAAGATCAAGATCCATTCCACTGAGCCCCCTTCACAAAAGCTTCTTTGACTAAGACCATGTCATGCTTATTGCCTTTCAAACGTAGATCCCAACGTCTTGAAGTCCCCGGAGTCGTGTAATTATGTACACGATGCCCCGGAGCACGACCAACAAAACCGTAGAACTGGGCTCTGGCGTACACAGCATTATAGTTTATGCTAGTCCCGTCACTGTTTACAAATGACATGCTCCGCAAATTTGTTGAAGCATCGGTATGAAGCATAGGTACGTATTTTTCCATAGCTTGATGTGCATCATTAGCCGCCGCTTTACGACCACGAACTAAGCTGGAATGACTGAACTTTCTATCTAAGCCGTCACTACTAACATTGACTCTAACGCTCACTTAATTCACCCCTAAACAACTTGTAGTTTGTATTGATAAAGCTCGTCACTGAATGGATCTCTTGACTCGCTGATGTTTGTCAACGTGTATTCAATACCGTTGTACTCGACCTTTGAGCCAAGATGATCCTTTGTCAGTTCAATAAATGGTGTCGTGATCCCAGAATATAGCATAACAGTTGCATTTGATACGATCTGACGATTGTTGTTGGATCCTTCGTAGACAGTACGAGCGTGGACCACACAATTATCTAACTTAATCTCGTCAAAATCAGTAGACTCACCGTAAATATCGTCAGGATCTTCAACTTTAAGCTTAAGGATAATGTTTTGATTGCACATATTTTTTGGTGGCTTTAACATATGTCCACACCCCCAAAAAGCAAGCCTGTTTGAAGAAGGTAATCTAAAGCAATATTATAGATCCCGCCAGTGCTACTATCTTTGAATGTTCCGTCAGTTGTAACAGTAGTTCCATCAATAGACACACTCTTAACAGCTTTTTGTGCCATTTCATACTCTGTCGAAGCACCGACGTCATTTGTGTAATCAATCTGTGCAACTAAAGCCATTTTAAACATCTTTACCCGCCACTCATCTTGATCAGTGCTGATGTCATTTCTAACATAAAACATCTGTGTCGCAGTGTTCAAAAGTTGAACTGCATCATGCTCCAACTTGGTGTATATAACTTCATCAGTCAGCCTACCACCAAGCTCTTGATATTCTGAAAAGCTTAGCATTCAGCTCACGACCTTTCCTAATGTCCTGTACCAGGAACTGCAGCTCCTGGGCCAGCAGTTGTAACTTCTGCGCCTGGAACTAATGCAGGATCTAACTCAGCTTTGTATGCAACAACGCCGATAGTACGTGGATCAATGCCATCAACAACTTCCCAGGTGCTAGACTTGCCAAACTCTTCCATCGTCGGGAATGTGCTCTTAGTTGGTGCAAATGATGGTTTAACTGACGTGCCAGCAACGTGAATTGTTCCTACACGTTTTTGAACAATCGTATCTGTCCCACCATTTTCGATCGGATCATACTTAGTTTCAGTACTTGCCAAAACGCTAGAATAACGAACTGCTCCTGGAGCAAAGATATAAGACGTTGTTGTTGGCTTTTGCTTGTTAGTCAGATCAACTGGGATATCGTCATCAAGTACGATCCGCAAACCATTATATGCTTCAAAAGGCATAGCGCCATTTTGAGGTTGAATAGTTTCGATAAGCCCTTGCAGCTTCATCATTGAGTAGGTAGCAGAGTTAACGGCAATTGCTCCAAATGAAGTATCTTGAAGATCGCCCATCAAACCAATGGCTGCAATAAAACCTTTGGCACTGAAAGCTGCGTCTGTTGGCGTCTTAGAAGTTGCATCATAGAATTTGCTGTTTTTAACCTTCGTTACGCCCATAACACCATCCAAAACCGCTAATAGCATTTTCTCATCAGCGCGAGTCCAAAAGCTTGCAAAACGATTACCGATAGTTGTTTGGATAGGGGCCCCGGAGATCATTTGAGATAATGAAGTGTAACCAAAGGCTTTACTTTGATAAAATTTCAAACCTAGTTGTTTACCTGATGTAAGTTGATCTACAGGGATGTCGTCAGTGTCGGTCCAGTTGTCTGGATCACCAGATAGATCGTTGATAAAAGGTACTGTGATCTTTGTACCTGCTTCCAACAAATGTGGTCCAAGATCCGGATCTGGTGTCAAAATACCACTTTGCACAAAGCGGTTGGTTTTAAGTGCTGTATTTAATACATAGTTCCCAAAAACTTCAGGAATGATCATGTCTGATAAATGTGTTTCCATAATTTTAAATTCCGCCTTTCCATTTATTGTTATTGCCGAACAAACTTTGCCATTGCGAAGGATCTTTTCGATATAGATCAGTCTGTTCGTCTAATGACATATTCTTAGGATCCTTAGCCACGTTAGAACTAGGATTACCACCAGCAAACAGGTTGACAGGGCCCTTTTTCTCTAGTTCTATTTGCTTTGGTGTAAACAAATAGGCATCCGTCTTTTGAAGTTCTTCTAACTGTTCGGCAATTCCGAATAGCTGACCATCTTCATCAACAGATACCTTGTCTAAATCCAACAGAGCAAGAACCGCTTTGGTATTTTTAGCCCCTGCATCTTTCAAAGCATTAGTGATTGCAAAATCTTTAGCTTGCTTCGTGATCTTACTTTGATAATCTTTGGCAGTTTGCTCATTTTCTTTTCGCAACTTATCAATTTCTTGAGCTAACTCTTGATTATCACCAACAGTCTTCTCAAGTTTCTTTAGTTGTTTGTCACGATCACCGATTTGATTTTGCAAATCCGCTACCTGTTCTTCTGCTTGTGCAAGTTTTCCCTTGATCTCATTTGTCGACTTACCATGTTGAGTCAAAACGGCTTGCACTTGATCGTCGCTAAGTCCTAAATTTTGTAAAAATTCGCGTTGCATTTTGCGATACCTCCTAACGTATTTATTTTACGTGGAACGCTCCACGCTGATCTGATCGCATAAAAAATAAGCCTTTTCACGACTTTCTTAGGTCAAATATTAGAGTTTTTTGTAACAAAAAACACCGGTTTACCGATGCTCATGTCTTATACTCAACATTCATACGCATGCTTTGGATAATTATCAAGCTCAATAGCTCTGAGGATAAATCTATATGTTGCAGATTCAAAATGAGTTGTCATTTCATCTGCATAATCATGGAAATTTGCGCAGGCAAAAAATTCCTCGCCGTCAGTATCAATACCAACAACGAGGAACAGTATCTATTTACAACATTTCCGGGAAACGAGAAGTTGATACCGGAACGAGCTAACGATTGGCTTAAATGGATCTACAAGAAGTACCCACAAAAGAAATTTGCCAATTACATCGACTTTTAACACAGAGGTTACAAGCACCTATTTCTGTTTATGTTCACGCTTTATAAACCTTATTATGCCAAGATTTATGAATTAAAAATATTTTTATCCCACAGAACCTTCCATTTGATAATTGATCAGGCGATTGAGCTCAACTGCATATTCCATCGGAAGCTCTTTCGTAAAAGGTTCAACAAATCCCATAACGATCATCTCGGTGGCCTTTTCTTCAGGAATACCGCGACTCATCAAATAATAAAGCTGTTCTTCTGAAATCTTTGAGACCTTGGCCTCATGCTCCATTGAAACGTTGCCGTTCAAAATTTCATTGTACGGAATCGTATCGCTTGCAGATTTATCATCCATGATGATCGTGTCACACTCGACATGGGCAAAGGATCCGTCAGATTTGCGTCCGAAGCGAACATGTCCGCGATAATCTACGCGTCCGCCATCTTTGCAAAGCGACTTCGAAACGATTGAACTCGTCGTATTGGGCGCATTATGAATCATGCGCGCACCGGTGTCTGAATCGATGTCTTTTCCGGCAAATGCAATTGACAGCATCGTTCCGCGCGCACCTTTGCCGTCAAGGTAGACGCTCGGATATTTCATTGTGACTTTTGAACCAAGGTTTCCGTTAACCCACTCCATCGTGGCATTTTCAAGCGCTCTGGCACGTTTCGTTTCCAAACTGTAAACGTTGTCGGACCAATTTTGAATCGTCGTATAACGACAGTAAGAATCTTTCAGACAATAAACCTCAACGACCGCAGC
>ERZ772902.1262-NODE-1262-length-19902-cov-3.967955_pt1 | contig 19902 bp, 18 predicted proteins | sample MGYA00511470_ERZ772902 | MGnify/ENA primary metagenome ERZ772902 (study PRJEB29015, sample SAMEA2737717) | human gut metagenome | biome: human gut; feature: human-associated habitat; material: faeces | place: China | collected 2012 ... | reverse complement strand
GAGTTCAAGGAATTTTTCCCGGAGAATGCGGTGGAGTATTTTGTATCCTATTATGCCTAAATGTAACGTGAAACAATATGTTGCGAAATGTGAGCGGAGTTGATCTATATATTGTGTGTTCATAAAGTGCAAGGACTTTTATGGACACTTTGGATTCATAAAACAGGTGACCTTGGCATACTTGAAGGGATGATTTGGGGAATAACAGGATATTGATATTTGCGTTTTTTGACTCGTGATTTGCCTTGTAACCTTGGAGGAATATCGTTATAATGTAATAAATATATAATGACAGGAGAGCAGGTGAGCATATGAAAAAGGCGATTAGTATAGGAATACAAGGTTTTTCTGATCTGAGAGAGCAGGATTGCTTTTTTGTAGATAAAACCAATTTTATAAAAGAATGGTGGGAAAACCGGGATGTTGTAACATTGATCACACGTCCACGCCGTTTTGGTAAGACGTTAAATATGAGTATGCAGGACTGCTTCTTTTCTAATAAATATGCGAACCGGGCGGATCTGTTTGAGGGACTTTCTATCTGGCAGAATGAAACGTATCGGAAACTGCAGGGAACATATCCTGTGATCTTTTTGAGTTTTGCTGCTGTGAAAGCAGGAAATCTGGAGGATGCCAAAACCCAGATCAAGCAGGAGATTGCAAGTCTGTATGAAGAAAACAGATATTTGTTAGAGGGTAATGTATTAAGTGATAATGAAAGAAAAATATACAATAGTACCACGATCCAGATGGATGATACAATGGCACAGAATGCATTGAGGAGCATGTCTGTCTGGATGGAACGTTATTATGGCAAAAAGGTCATTATTCTTTTGGATGAATATGATACTCCAATGCAGGAGGCGTATGTTCAGGGATACTGGGATGAATTTACGTCTTTTGTGAGAAGCCTGTTTAATGCGTCTTTTAAGACGAACCCTTATCTGGAACGGGCGATTATGACGGGAATTACCAGAGTCCGGTATCCAAAGTGTGTGAAGTTTGCGGAGCAAACTTCTAATGGCTCGGTGTTAACCGAGCCTATTTTTTCTGATCTGAATAATCTGCGAGTTGTAACGACGACTTCCAATCTGTATGCAGATTGTTTCGGTTTTACCGAGGAGGAAGTTTTTGCTGCACTGGATGAGTATGGAATGGGAGATAAAAAGGATGAAGTGAAACAGTGGTATGATGGTTTTACTTTTGGGGAACACAGAGATATTTACAATCCGTGGTCCATTACCAATTATCTGGATGAACGTAGATTATATCCATACTGGGCTTCCACAAGCTCCAATGGGCTTGTGAGCAGATTGATCCGGACGGCATCTGCAGATGTGAAGGAGAAGATGGAGGATCTGCTTAACAGACAGGAGATAGTCGTAAATTTTGATGAGCAGATCGTGTATAATCAGTTAGATCATAATGTAAATGCAATCTGGAGTCTTCTGCTTGCCAGCGGTTATCTGAAAGTGCAGAATATAGACTACCGTGGGATTACTTTGGAACCATGGTACACGCTGGATATTACAAATATTGAGACATTGAGCATGTTCATGACAATGTTCCGGGGATGGTTTAAAAATAAAGATGCAAATTATAATGATTTCGTGAAGGCATTGTTAAAGGGCAGTCTCAAGGAAATGAATATCTATATGAATGATGTTGCACTTGCAACCTTCAGCAGCTTTGATACCGGAAAGAAACCTTCTGAGAAAAGCCAGCCGGAGCGGTTCTATCATGGATTTGTTCTGGGACTTCTGGTGGAGCTGCGGGACAGGTATCAGATCCGTTCCAACCGGGAAAGTGGGTATGGACGATATGATGTGATGCTTACACCGGTGACAGAGGTGGATGATGCCATTGTAATTGAGTTTAAAGTGCATGAACCGGATGAGGAGGAAACTTTAAAGGATACGGTTCGAGTGGCTTTAGACCAGATCACAGAGAAGAACTATGATGCCGAACTGCTGGCACAGGGAATATCGGCAGACAGGATTCGTCATTACGGCTTTGCCTTTGAAGGAAAAAAGGTTTTGATCGGACAGGACGAAAAGGTATGATTTCTATTTGGGTATAATATAGTTAAGGAAGAAAATGAACGTAGAGTATCGTGAAATGGAGGTGCCGGCTATGGTAACAGCTAGAGATATAAAAGATATTCAAGCATTACAACCGGATGAACAGGTTCTTGTTTTGAGTCTTGTAAAAAGTTTTATTAATTCAAGAGGAAAAAGAAATGATGCCCAAAATCGGCTTGCTAAAATGAGAGAAAAATATGTAACAAGCAATCCAATGAGTATGGACGAAATTGATCAAATCATTCATGGGGAGTAATGTATGCAGGTTGTAATTGATACTAATATAATTATTGCAAAAGCTACAAAATCGAGGTTAGTAATAGGCTACATAAAACATTATCCAATTGAGAAAATGAGAACTATGATTTGGGAATTGCAGTAAATCGAATTTAATATCAATAAAGTTGTTGGGAACATTTCTGAAGAATGATCATGTCTTGTCAGTTTCCATTTCCTGAAGCATATATTATAATAGTGGCAGGGGAAGAATAGCATCGGCTTGCGCCCGTAACATAGAAAACGACCGAGGGAGGAACATACAAAGCCCCCTATTATGTCAATGTATGGATAAACAATCATATATTATAACAATGAAATCAATGGACAGATCATAGTGGTCTGTCTTTTTTTATGCTCAAAAGAGCGGAAAGGAGAGTGACATATTATGTCAGCAGAAGTCGAAACGATGATGTTCGTAGGAAGAGAACGACCTTGGCATGGTCTGGGAACAATGGTGGAGGAGGCACCGGATTCCAGAGAAGCATTGATCGCTGCAGGGCTGGACTGGGACGTGGTGCAGAGACCGGTCTTTACACAGGATGGTGTCAAGGTGCCGGGATACTTTGCAAATGTCCGTCAGCAGGATGGCAGTATCTTAGGGGTGGTCACCAGCCGGTATAAGGTGGTACAGAACCGGGATGCCTTTGCCTTTACAGATGCCCTTCTGGGAGACGGTGTTCGTTACGAAACAGCGGGAAGTTTAATGGGAGGACGAAAGACATGGATTCTGGCAAAACTGCCTACCAGGTATATTATTCAGGGAGAACAGATTCTTCCATATCTGGTGTTTAGCAATACACACGATGGATCGGGAGCGATCAAGATCGCAATGACACCGATCCGTGTGGTCTGCAATAATACGCTGAATCTTGCACTGGATACAGCGAATCGTAGCTGGAGCATTCATCATACCGGAGATATTGCAGCAAAGCTGGAGGATGCCAGAGAGACGCTTTTTATGGCAGAAGATTACATGAACGAGCTTGGAAAGGGCTTTGAGGATCTGTCCCGAAAGCGTCTGACAGATGCCGCTGTGGACGAGTTTATAAAGGAACTGCTCCCGATTGCAGATGATGCTTCCGAGACAACAGAGAAAAATATCCTGCGGCTGCGGAAGGATGTTGCAACCAGATATTTCGATGCGCCGGATCTGCAGGGACTACGGAAGAACGGATACCGGTTTATCAATGCGGTTTCGGATTTTGCGACACATGCAGCACCGATCCGCCGGACTAAGAACTATCAGGAGAATCTTTTCAATAAGACAATGGAAGGAAATCCTCTGACGGATAAAGCGTACCGGCTGGTTATGGCGGCTTAGTAACTGTTGGACGATCATAGGAGTTTTGTATCTCTGTATTAAAAACGTATCACAAAAAGAAAATATCACGATCACACAGGACACTCTGATAAAAGGAGTGTCCATTTTTTTATGGAATTATGGAAATGGAATGGAGGTTTATTATGGCAATGAGTTACAGGGAATTCCGGGAGGAGCTGTTGGATCAGTTGAGGAGCATTTTCGGAGAAAATTATGAGATCGGCATACAGACTGTACAGAAGGTGAATCTGGGAAATGTGGAGACGTTCCGGATTATTGATAAGACCGGGGAGAAACAGCAGTCGCCGTTTTTTTACGGAAAGAAGCTTTATGAAGTATACAGAAGGGGAACCGGACTGGAGGTCTTGGCACAGGATATGAAGGAGAAATATGAAATGACAGGCAATGAAATAACTGTGAATCTGATCGGGGATGTCAATGTATTGGAAGAGATAAAGAAGAGACTCATATTTACGGTGATCAACCGGGAAAAGAACCGGGAGCTTCTGAAGGAGATCCCACACCGGGATTTTCTTGATTTTGCCGTGATCTACAGGATTGTAGTGAAGGAGAGCTGGGAGGGGTTTTCCAGCATGAGAGTCAGCAACGGACTTCTGGAAAGATGGGGCATTACGGAGGAAAAGCTGTTTGAGATCGCCTGGAAAAATATGCGACGCAGAATGCCGGTGATGAAAACTTCCCTTGCGGATATGATGCAGTCACTTATGGGAAAAGATATGATCTCGCCGGGAGATATTTCAGAAGAATGCGAAGGAAGACAGTTGCAGAGGATGTATATGGTGACGAACCGGAAAAAGATCAATAGCTTTGGCAGTGTCCTTTATCCGGATGTATTGGAGAAAATGTGCCGGATCCTGCAGTGTGACAGGCTGTATATTCTTCCTAGTTCCATCCATGAAGCGATCGTTATGCCACAGGATCTGGGAATAAGTCTGGAAGAGCTGCAGGAAATGGTAAAGAATGTAAATAAGGAATGTGTGACAGAGGAAGAGTACCTGTCGGACTCTGTTTACGGATACAGTCTGGAGACCACAGAGATTTATATCATATCTGACAGTGGAAAGGAGGTGTGATCATTATGTGTAAGATATTGGCTAAAACAAAAGACATGACAAGAGAGGAATGGCTGACACTCCGCAAGCAGGGAATCGGGGGATCCGATGCAGGAGCAGTGTGCGGATTGAATCCGTATGTGAGTCCGATGGATGTTTATATGGATAAGATGACAGAAGTGATCCCGGAGCAGGACCGGGACAACGAGGCAATGCGTCTTGGCAGGGATCTGGAGCAGTATGTGGCAGAAAGATTCTGTGAGGAAACCGGGCTGAAAGTAAGACGCAGCAATAACATGTATGTGCATCCGGAGTATCCGTTTATGCTGGCAGATGTGGATCGTCTGATCGTAGGAAAGGAAAACGGATTGATCGGACTGGAATGCAAAACAGCGTCCCCCTATTCCGCAGATAAATGGAAGGACGGGAAAGTACCGGCGCATTATCTGGCACAGTGTTATCACTACATGGCTGTCCTGAATGCCAAAGCCTGGTATATTGCCGTGGTCATTTACGGCAGGGAGTTTGAGTTTGTCCGGATCGAAAGGGATGAGGAAGTGATCCGGAATCTGATCCGGCTGGAACAGGACTTCTGGCAGGATCACGTAAAGGCAGGTGTTATGCCGGAGCCGGACGGATCAGCTACGGCGAATGACTTTATCAACAGCTATTTCAAGGACAGCCGGGAAGATTTGTGTGTTCCCCTGCTTGGATTTGATGAGAAACTGCAGCGGAGACAGGAGATCGATCAGTTGATGGACAAGCTGAAAACAGAAAAGCTGCAGATCGAGCAGGAGGTCAAGATGTTTATGAAGGAAGCGGAAGTGGCAGAAAATGACCACTTCCTTGTCAGTTGGAAGAGGAGTATCAGTAACCGGCTGGATGCGAAGCGGCTGAAACAGGAGATGCCGGAGGTATATCAGCGGTTCTGTAATCAGACTGCCAGCCGGAGGTTTCTGGTAAGGACGGCGGCATAGAAAGGAGGACATTATGGATTTTAAGGAAGAACTGGTGGCAAAGGCAGAGGTTGCCGTAACAACAAAGAAAAGTGAAAAAAACGGAAAGAATCCGAAATGAATCCGAAACCAGAGGTGTGATAGAATATGTAAGTGAAAAACACAAAATATATATTGGACAGTATTGACATATTTTAACAAGAAAAATTGTGCAATATTTCTATGAAATATATATTTTGTGAACAGTAATAAGGTGGGGTAGACGATATAGAACCGTTCAAATGCCGATAAATGCGGTGTTTGGACGGTTTTGTGTATTGTTGAACAAAATAAAGATATAAAAAAAGGATGAATGGAAAGAGGAAAAAGTAAAAAAAACGGAAAGAGTTCAGGGGAGGTAGCATGATAGAATTTATATAGAAAATTTATTAGTGAGAAAGGGTATGGATTTTCGTGAAATATGCGGAAGTAACGAGGAGGGCAGGTAATGTAGGAAAATGCAAGAAATAAGAAAAATAAATCATGAGAGGAGATATTTATGAAGTGGATTGGAAAAAAATTAATGACAGTGATGTTATGTTTGTCGATGGTTCTAAGTAGTTTGGTTATATGCATCGACAAAAACAAAAAAACAGCGGAGGCATCGGTAAATCATACAGTTGATGAGGCTATTGCATGGGCTGCGAGCCAAGTAGGAAAAAGCTTGGAAGGGGACAATTATTATGGATCAAATAATGAAGCGGCTTATCAATGTGTTGATTTTATTATTTGTTATTATAAATACCTTGGAGTTACTCCAGCTACAGGCAATGGTTGTGATTATGCCGGAAATGCATTGCCGGCAGGTTGGACTCGTGTACAGGGGGGGCAACCTCAAAAAGGAGATATTCTTGTATATTCAGGAAATAGCCAAAATCCGGCGGGGCATGTTGCAATTTATGAATCTGATCGCTCTACATATCATCAAAATTTTAACAATTGTCGTAAAGTGACGCATGAAACAATTCGATATAATGGATTCACAAATGCATACTGGGGATATATTCGGCCTGACTGGGGTTCTCTAAATAGGGGGAATGATCCACAGGGGAATGTTGACGTATGTACCAGTCAGACTGCCGGAGAACTTTTGCTACAGGGCTGGGCATTTGATGCAGATCATCCCGCTACACAGATATCAATTCATGTGTATATTGGATCGGACGATAATGCAGTAAGTTATAATTTGGGACCTGCGACAACTAGCAGACCGGATATTGACAATACATATCATTGTGGAGAATTTCACGGTTTTGATTTTAAGGTGAAAACAGATCGGCTGGGAAATCAAAGGGTTCGAGTTTGGGCGATTAATGTAGGTGGTGGAGTAAATAAGTGTCTGTATGATAATACGGTTTATATTAAATCTGATTCGGAAAATCCAACCTTCGAAAGTTGTCGTATATCGAAATTAAACGAAAAAGGATATACGATAACCTGCACTTGGTCAGATAATGTTGGTGTTACGGAGGTTAAATTTCCGACAAAAAGCGAAAAAAAAGACTCTTCTTGGAAATGGTATGAGGGGAAAAGTGATGAGGTAGGCAAGAAGTATTCTACATGGACATTTACATTTGATGAGGGAATCGCTGGAGAAAAATATACTACGCACATATATGCATATGATAAGGAGGGAAATTATACTAGTTATGGATTACCTAATTACATTGCATTGGTAAATGATACCGAATCACCAAAGTACAATAATGTAACATTAAAGCAAGAAAATGAAGGCGAATTGACTTTTCAGGCAGAAATTACAGACGATATAGGATTAAATGTGGTTAATACAGTTAGTAGTCCAAGATATTATTATTCAGAGGATGAAAAAAGCAGTTATGTACTTGGATATGCAGCGGAAACAGTGTCTAATATGACGCGTAACTCTTTGGTTGTAAAAAAATTTGACATTAATTATGTTTGTCGACCGCAGTGTGATTCTATTTTTCAGTTTTTTATTGACGCCACTGACTTAAATGGGAATCACGGAGAAGGAAATTATTTGATTCATGATACAACAAATAACCAAGATACATCTTATTATTTTTATTCTGCCAAAAGTGGTCATATAAAGGGTCAAAAGAATCAATCAATTGAGATATGTATAAAACCTGGTGAAAAAGTATCGTATAAAACAATTAAAGAGAAGATGCAGAAGTTAAATAATCAGTTAGATGCATTCTATGCGTATACGGATGCAGGGAATCAAAGAATTTTGAAAAAAAATATAGAAACTGCAAATGTTAAAAAAGATGATGAGGATTCTTTGGTTTTCACAGGAAATCAAGAAGGGGTGGAATATATTTATTTTGCAAACTTATTAACAGGAACAATGCTGTCCTGTAAAATAGTGGTACAAGCAGATAAAACAACTGATCCATCCATAGGAGAAAGCACAGAAGTTCCAGAAAATCCATCTCCATCGCCTACAGCTAGTATAGTACCGACTGCAACACCTGACACTGTTCTGCCGCCAACTCCGGTAGTTACACCGACTTCCACAGGTAAGGTGACACTGCCTCCGCAGACTCAGACACCGGATAATCCTGGTAGTCAGATTCCGGGTGATACACAGACAGACGGAAAATGGAATACCATTTATTTTGGAAGATATTGGCAGGATGATACCAATGGTGATGGAACTACAGATGAAAAGGATGAAATGCAGCCAATTCAGTGGAGAATTCTGCGGCAGGATGGTAATTATGCATTGCTGTTAGCAGACAAGATTCTGGATTCGGGAAAGTATTACAAAGGTGAGGAGAGTTCCTGGGAAACTTCAGATTTAAGAAACTGGCTGAATTCTAAATTTTATGCGACGGCATTTAATGAGCGGGAACAAAAGGCAATTCAGGTACAGATATTGCAGAATGGAGATGGAAAGGATCCAATATTGTTGACAACGAATACAACAATGGATAAGGTATTTGTTCCATCCCATGATGATATGTTGCGTTCAGAATATGGATTTGGCAATGCTGCTTATAATGAGGCAGACGATGCCAGAATTGCTTCTAATACAAAATATACCGCAGGAAAACCGGGAATGTATTCCAGTACAGAATGCGCCGATGCATACTGGCTTCGTAATTCTTCTAATTCGTTAAGTTCTGCGCAGACCGTGATGACACAGGGAATATTAAGTCCTAGTATTTCGGTACAGACTATTTCGGGTGTACGGCCTATGATTTATGTGGATTTATCGGATCGGTCTTTATGGAAGTCAGGTACACAGGTTCGGTCGGGTAAAATGGGAGAAGCAGGAAGCATTAATGGAATCACGAGCACCAGTGATGGAAATTTTGTATTAAGCGACAATTATTATCCGTTTGGAAAGGTGGCAACAGGAGACAATAATGCTACTCCAAAACCGGAACAGCCGAGTGGTTCTCCAATACCGTCCGCATCAGACGAAACGAAAACAAGTGCAACTCCATTACCGTCTGCGTCAGCAAAGGCAAAAAAAACGGAATACAGAGTCAACATAGATGATGACGACATAAGTGCACCGGCAAAACCGGGTAAAGTGAAAATAAAAAAAGCTTCTGCATTGAAAAATGGAAAAGTGAAACTTACCTGGAAAAAGCCGGCAAGGGCTAAATGGTATATTATCCAGTATTCTAGAAAGAGAAACTTTGCAGGGGCAAAGATAGGAATGGTATATGGAAAGAAAACAACGCTTCGTCTTAAGAAGAACAGGACCTATTATATCCGTATCAGGGCATATGCCTATGGAAATAGTGCTAACAATAATCGGGCGGTCAAAGGAAAATGGAGTAAGGTGAAAAAAGTAAAGACAAAAGGATAGGAAATAAGATCAAAGTGGGCACAATAACCACTTCACAGATATTTTACACAGATTTGACGTAAACAGGATAGCAGATTTTACTTCATAAATTTAAGATTAAGTCATCGTGAATAAAGCGATGGCTTTTTCTTATTTTATGGGAAATGTTTTCGTTCCCATGAATTGGCCATTTGCGAATTATAGAAAGGAAATGTAGGAAAATGAAGGTGAAATTAAAAACATATCTCCATCATCCGTTTTATATTAAATTTCGGTGTATTATTGTGAATTAGCAATTATTCACGAAATCAGCCGGATTCTTTACTACAGGATATGTGATACCGGATTCGAGAAAATCTTTATCTCCGGTCAAAAGGTAATCACAGTTGTTTTTTAGTGCAGCTCTTAAAATGGGGCGATCACATTCGTCACGGATTAGGAATTCTTCTGGAAAAGCCTCTGTATCAGGTGGCGTTTCCACGATTTCTGCAGTTGTAGCCAATAGGGCAATAAATGCTTCTAAAAATACAATTTTATTAGGTCATTTTTTATTATAGACTCTACGGAATTCCACAATCGACCAATCGCAGATAATTGTTTTGTTGGGTGAAAGAACCGCCTTATGAAAAGCTTTGGCTGGCATGCTGTTTGGAAATAAACTGGCAGAGATTAAAATATTGGTATCAATTAAACACTTCAATAAGCTATCCCTCCCTGCGAATGTCTTTCATAAGGTTTACAACATCTTCCTCATTGGAAATACCGGCATTTTCAGCTTCGCCCTGCATTGCTGTCTGTAACATCTGCATAGCATATACCGCAGAGTTCATAATAATTACTTGATCATCATTACAGATAAAAGAAACTCGGTCACCAACATTTAGATTAAGTCGTTCACGAATGTCTTTTGGAATGGTTATCTGTCCTTTTGCCATTACTTTTGCATTATCAACAAGAAGATTTGCCATAATAACACCTCCAATTAAAAATCCTATTTTCCCTACTTTTCTTATTATTAGTATATGCTCTTTTGCTCAAATTATCAAGAAAAATATGAATGGTGCGGCTGTGGTATACCCAATGACGTGGTGATCCGTATTATATATTTTGGGATGGAGAATGTAATGAATAGGACATTTTAAAGTAAAACCGCTCTATCAGGAAGTAGTCCTGAAATGATAAAAAGCCTTAGAAACTCCAGATTTCTAAGGCTTTTATATCGAAGCTGAAAATCGGACTCGAACCGACGACCCCTTCATTACGAGTGAAGTGCTCTACCAACTGAGCTATTTCAGCACTGCACACTATTCTAACGTATTTATAGTAAAAAATCAACCCCTTTTTTATTAGAATAAAATGGTCTATAGTAATAAGGTATGGTATTATGGTGTCTGCGGCGTAACGCCTGCAGTGATTTGGAACGGCATGGATATCGTGTGCCTTTAGTCCGATGTTGGCGGGCTGAGAAAGGAATGTTAGATTAGTATGAATAAAAATATTGAATTTTATGGAACATTGGGAAGTGCGTGCGAGAGCGAAAAGACGCTGGAGGAAATGTTTCGTACCGGTATGACGGGGGTTCGGGTGAATCTTTCCCATCAGGATCTGGAGGACAGGCAGGAGTGGCTGACCAATATGCGTAAGGCAGCAAAACGCTGCGACATCAAGCCGGACCTTCTCGTAGATCTGCAGGGACCGGAGCTTCGTATTGGTAAGCTTAAGAAGCCACTTATCCTTGAGGAGGGCAAGAAGCTCATTCTCGGAAAGGGAGGAGTTAAGCTTTCTAAGCAGATTCTTGGCTCGTTGGAAAAGGGCAGCGAGATTTTGATCGACGATGGAAAGATTTTATTGATGGTCAAGAAAGCGAAGGAACGTTATGCGGAGTGTGTGGTTCTTCGTGGTGGCGTTCTTAAATCCAAAAAGAGTATTACGATTCCGGGGTTGGAGATTGAGCTTCCGACGCTGACGAAGGCGGATCTTATGAATATCCACAATGCGCAGGAGGCGGGAGTGACAGGAGTCATGCTTCCGTTTGTCCGTGGGGCACAGGATATTATCAATCTCAGAAAGACGCTGGAAGCAGAAGGCGTAGGAGATATCCGTATTTTTGCAAAAATAGAGAATCTTGCCGGTTATGAGGCGATTGACGAGATCATTCCCGAAAGTGATATGATCGTGATCGCCAGAGGAGATCTGGGAATGGCAGTTCCGCTCTGGGAGCTTCCGACGATCCAGAAGGATATCAGTGAGCGTTGTAAGAAGGCAGGAAAGCCGTTTATGGTTGTGACACAGCTTCTTCATTCGATGGAGGAGGCGATGGTTCCGACAAGAGCCGAGGTTTCGGATATTTATAATGCGGTGTTGGATGGCGCAGATGCATTAATGCTGACCGGAGAGACGGCAGCCGGTAATTATCCGGGTATTGCCATGGGATACCTGGTGCAGACTGCCAAGCAGGCATGCGCATATCTGGACAAAGATAACGACAAATGATCATGTAGTCATAAAGGAGGAGCGGCATGGCAGGATCGGTAGAACATATGGCGGTGGCAGTGGAACTGCTTCGGGAGGATCAGAGGCAGCAGGGAAGCTTTCTCAAGCTGAAGGATCCGGTACATTTTGTTCTGGGGAATCTTGCGCCGGACGGCATTATGTCCCGGAAAGGCTATGTGCGGTCCATGAAGATGCATACGCATTTTCGCGATGGTATTCCGGACTGGGAATTTACAAGGGAAGATCATCAGAAAGTCTTTCATCAGAGGATTCACAGCTTTTGTGCACAGATGCTATTGGAACCTGCTTTGGACCGGGATCTGTATCTGGGCTATGTGACACATATTCTGACGGATGAGATCTTTATGAAAACAATCCGGCAGGAATTCATGGAAAAGATTGCGGCAATCGGACTGACGGACCGGGATGCGGAAACTTTTGAGTATTTTACCTATGATGTCAATCAGATTGATTTCAGACTGGGCAGGGAGTATCCAGGGATCAAATGCGCAAAGGATTGTCTGCGCTGTGAGGATCCGTGCAGTATTCTGGAGATGGTGGAGCCGGAGAGGAAGGCAGATCCTGACGCAGCAAAGCAGGAGTTGGAGAAGGTGGCGAATCTTAATGTGGTGAAGCCGAATCCGGAAAAGGTAGCAGATCTTGACGCAGCAAAGCCGGCGGAAAGAGCGGCGATGATCATTTCGGAAGAGCTTGCGGACAGCCGTGAGTGGGTCCGGAATTTCTTTTTTGATCGGGCGCCTGCGCCGCAGAAGCCGGTTTATTACACCTATGACCGCGCAGTGGAATTTATCGGGGAAGCGGCAGCTTTCATAAAACAGAAGCTTCCGGAATATATTTGATAAAGACAAGCACGGAGTATCACAGAGACGGAATGGAACACAGAAGGAGACAGATGGCGGGAAGAAAACGGCATGTCCGAGGAAGAAAAGGAAATCAAAAGAAAAAACAGAAAACGAAGCGTCGGCTATGGCTTTTGTTTGCATTGTCGGTGCTTTTTTTAGGGTGCATTCTGTACGACTGCCAGCGGAAGGGGTTGCTGCAGAAGGAATGGAATAAGATCACACAGCCGGGAAGTACCGAAAAACCTGTCTCCACCACATCAGGGGATGAGCAGATGATCCGTGTGTTGTTGACGAACGATGCTATGAACAGCATATACCATGATAAGGTTCGGATCAGTGGAACGGCGGAGTTACTTGTCCGACAAAACGGACAGACAAAGGTGTATGATAAGGGACAGACCGTTTCAGTGTCTGCAAATAATACAAAGAAATCTGCGAAAACAGTCAGGATATCCTGTCCGAAGGGGAGGATACGGGTTGAATCGATTACGCGGTCCGGAAAGGTGCAGGCGTATCGGGGAACCATGAAGCTTGTCCGAAAGAAGCAAGGACTTATCTTGATCAATACTTTGTCGCTGAGGGAATATCTGTATGGTGTTGTGCCGAGTGAAATGCCGTCTTCGTATCCGATGGAGGCGTTAAAGGCACAGGCGGTCTGTGCCAGATCCTTTGCATGGAGACAGATGCGTTCCAACAGTTATAAAGCGTATGGTGCCGATGTGGATGATACGACGGCATTTCAGGTGTATCATATGGCAGGAGAGGATGCGCGGACCAGAAGGGCAGTTGACCGCACGGCAGGAAAGAAGGTTTATTCCGGGGATCACGTTATTACAACCTATTATTATTCCACGTCCTGGGGCTGCAGCGCTTCCGAGCAGGAGGCATGGGGAACGGCAAAAGGAAGTAATTACCCGGTGCGATTTCAGACGGACAGTGAGGATGTGGGACAGGGACTGTCAAGCGAGATGCGCTTTTATGACTTTATCACGGGCAGCAAAGAAACCTATGATTCCGGGTATGACTGGTACCGATGGAGTGTGACGCTTTCGGCAGATACGCTGGGAGCAAAGCTTGGCATCGGAACTGTTCGAAAGATCACGGTGATATCACGCGGCAAAAGCGGACTGATCCGCAAGCTTCGCGTCCGTGGTTCGCTTGGAAGGATCACGCTGGAGGGGCAGGAGGAGATCCGTCAGAAGCTGTATCCGTCAGGAACTGAGATTACGAAGAAGAAATCCGGAGAAACGGCAGTATTATCCATGCTTCCAAGTGCGGCGTTTACAGTGTTAGATGGCTCCGAAAAAGGAACGAGGACATTTACGCTGATCGGCGGCGGTCTTGGTCACGGCGTGGGAATGAGTCAGAACGGAGCCGGAGAAATGGCACGGCAGGGCAAAAACTACCGGCAGATATTAAAACATTACTACAGTCATTGCAAGGTACAGTAGAAAATCAATATAGTATTTTACAAATGATAAATCAATGCAAAAGATAAAAATAAGAAAGCATAAACACCGATACATAAGGCGAAAGCGGATGAAAACCTCATTACATATCAGTTTGAGTTATTTATTTAAGAAACGCTGAATCGTATAGTTTAACCATCCGCCAAAGAACAGAATATACATACAGGCGTAGAGCCATACCATCAGCAACGCGATCGTAGTCATGGTTCCGTAGATGGAAGAATAATTGCTGATATGATCCACATAGAAGGAATAGAGAAAGGAAAATCCCAGCCATCCGATAGTTGCGGCGAGGGCACCCGGAAGCTGGCTGGCAAACGGCACGCGTCTTGGGCGGATCTGATTGCCGGCGATCTCTTCGGATGGAACAAATTCCGGCACATAACCATGCAGCCGGTGATTTGGGATCAGCACATACATGCCGGTGAAAAATAACAGCATGACAAAGAATCCTGCGGTGGAACGGAAGCTGATGATCGGCAGCAGGATATGCGTCAAAAGCGGAAATATTTTCGTGATATGCAGATAAAGCTGGTTGCCGAAAACAAACAGGATCAGAGTCGCTATGATCAACAGGGCAAAAAGCAGGGTGTAGAACATAGCCCAGAGTCGAAGTGTGAAATAGCCACGTGTCTCCGGAATCTTGTATACGGAGTTTAATCCATAGATGATCGAAAGAAATGATTTCGAGCCGAGCCACAATGCGGCGATGACGGTCACGGGCAGGAGAGTCGCTGTCTGTGCAGTATAAATATTATTGATGATATCCGTCATGAATGTGCGGAAGGACTGCGGCACAAAATGCTCCAATGCCGTGATCAAAAGCTCCGGCGATAACGGGAAACGCTGCAGAAGAACAAGCATAAACATGACGAACGGAAAAAAGGACAGGATCATCATAAATGCAGCCTGTCCGGCATAGGCAGAAACAGCGGTATCAAGAAGATTAAAGCCAAGAAGTTTTCCCTTGCGGTAAATAACCTGTGGAACAGTTTTTGGCTCTTCGTTCCACTGCTGTTTCAGGCGATCAAATGCTTTTTGGAATTTGTTCAGATTCTCATTCTTTTTCATTGCTTTTCCTCACTTCATACTTCTTGGATACCGGCGTGTGGTTTACGGGGTTAAAAGCTGGTATTGTCCCGAAAGAAGGACATCCCTGAGCTGTCTGGTATCTAAGATCGTTTCAGCGGTCTTAATGCCTCCCTTGGCAACATCCTCCAGCTCATGAAAATCGCTTCCGGAGGATTCGATCATATGATATTCATCGGTCCATTCGCGCGCAAGCTCATTCCGGTTGTCGTGTCTCGGATTGCCGTTGTAGCTTTCGGCACCGTCCAGATACTGCGGATCGGCAGGATTGCAGTACGTTCTGTATGGATGTGCCTGAAGAAGCAGAATGTCGTTGTCGTGGCACAACTTGTATAGCTCAGGCAGAGACATTTCGTGAATATCCGGGTGTGCGAGGATAAATTCTTCGGTAATTCCATAAAGAAGATAGTCGTTCGGACTGCCCGGCAGATTTGCCTCCGCACCGAGAAGAATCGTAAAGCCGATCTGTTCGGCTGCCTTTCTGGCGGAGCGGTATCCATTTAAGAAATACTGCACATAATCGTCATTATCGGTAAGACCGCTGCGGTCCTGCGCCCATTTACAGTAATGATCGGTAATGACAATGGCATCATAACCTGCTTTCTGGTACAGAGCAGGAATTTTTGCGGCGGATACATTTGCACATGGACTCGCCTCGCTGGTGTGAGCATGCATTTCTATTTTCATCGGTAAGACCTCTTTTTATAATTCGTAAACGTAAGTTAATGTTGTAGGACAGCTGTTTGAAACCGCCACACTAGCGTTATCCTATCATTTTATGGAGTGCTTGTCAAAAATATGCGGAAATAATATAATGAAGAAAACGAGAACAGAATGGAGGAAGAAATATGCATAGTTTTCAGTCTTTTACAGCGGATATGCTGGAGTGCAGTCCGTTTGACAAAATTGGTAAGGAATGGATGTTAGTGACTGCCGGCAACGAGGAGAAGGTCAATACAATGACTGCTTCCTGGGGTGGTATGGGTGTAATGTGGGGCAAGAATGCGGCGTTTGTTGTGATCCGTCAGAGCCGTTACACAAAAGAGTTCATTGATCGTGAGGGAACATTTTCTCTGTCCTTCTTAGGAGAAAAGCACCGCAATATGCTCAAATATCTCGGAACTGTTTCCGGCAGAACCGAGGATAAGCTGAAGGAAGCCGGTGTGGAGATCGATTATCAGAACGGTGTTCCGTATGTGGATCAGGCGAATCTTGTGCTGATCTGCCGCGCGATGTCTGCGACAGAGATCAAACCGGAGGAGTTTCTGGATGGTGAGATTGATGAAAAATGGTATGCGGATAAGGATTATCATACCTTATATATTGCTGAGATCACGGATTTTCTGGCACGCTGATTGTGACTAAAATGTGATGAAAATATGTCAAAAATACGGCAGGAAACAGTCATAAATGTGACAGCGTTTAAAATAGAAGAAATCTACAATGAATTGTAAAAACGAGATCTCTGAAAAGCTAATGAATACCGTATTTTCCAGTGGTTTCCGCCTGTTTTTTGTCTTGTGACATTGACATAAAAATATGAGTGTGCTAATATGAGTTTGCAAATTTATATTCTTATTAAGGAGGCAATATTATGAGATTATCAAATGTAGCAAAAAGAGTATTTTCCGTTGCATTAGCAGCAACTGTTGCAGCATCTTCTATCGTTGCTGTACCACAGGTTTCCAAGAAGGCTGACGCTGCATCCAGCGCAACTGCATATCTTTGCTTCGCAAGTAAGGGCTATAATGGTGTTCTTTCAAACCATAATGTCTCAGACCGCAGCAAGGGTGTTATGAATGGAAACAAGAAGGCTTCTATTTCCGGAATCAAGCTTTCCAATGCAACCATCAAGAAGGGCAAGTTCACAGTTACTGTATCTGCTTCAGGTGCTAAGCTGAAATCCTTCGCAAAGGATAAAGGCTGGAACAGCATCTATGTTGATACAAGCCTTGCAGGTAAGGATAAGAAGAAACTCAAAGTTACTTCTGCAACCTTAAAGATCGATGGTAAGACTGTAAAGACAGTTAAGAATCCTGCCCTCACTCCTGATCCGGGTGCAAAACAGGACTTTACTCAGGTAATGGTTGTTAATACCTGGAACAAGTATTCTCAGAAGAAGTACAAGGCAGCAAGCTGCAAGAAAATGCCTAAGAAGAGCATTTCTGTTACAATTTCCGGTACATTAAAATAATCTGACGTATTGTTGATTGTTTTACAGGATCATGTAGATGTTCTGCATAATGAAAGGTGTATGGAAACGGATTGTTTCGTTTTCATGCACTTTTTTCTTTATTATACTTTTTTTATTTGAAAAGGATATTTCCGGAGACTGATCCGTGTATAAAGTGAAAGGAGGGAAGCGGTGGCAATGATAACGACAGAAATAAAGCAGGATCTGAAAATAATATATGACAGAGAGTGCGACCGTATATATCGTATTGCCATGGTGTATCTGCGCAATGTCTGTGATGCGGAGGATGCAGTGCAGGCAGTCTTTGTGAAGCTGTTGGAAAAACCACAGTGCTTTGAGGATGAAGAGCACGAAAAGGCGTGGTTTATTCTGGTGACGAAAAATTACTGCAGGGATATATTGCGGTCATCGTGGAGAAAACGGATCGATCTGGGGGATATACCGGAGCGTGCATCGGAGGATGCGATGGAAAGCGATGTACTTATCCATATGATGAAGCTTCCCGTGAAATATCGGGAGGTGCTGTATCTGTATTATTATGAGGGGTACTCTGTGGGGGAGATGTCCAAAATGTTGGATAGAAAAGAGAGTACGATTCAGACACAGCTTGCCACAGCAAGAAAGAAGTTAAAAATCGAGTTGGAAAAGGAGGGATTTATCTATGCGGGAAAATGATGTACGGAAATTATTTGAACCTTTTGCGCTTGATGAAGAAAAAAAGGAGGAGCTGTGGACACAGATATCAAACAGGGGGGAACAGACAGAAGCAGAGGACGGGAGCCTTATTGTGTCAAAGCAGCGTAGACTGCGGGGATGGCATCGTGCTGTAGCAGCGGCAGCGATTGTGCTTCTTTTATGGGGGGCCGGCGCAGCAGTAAATGCAGCAACCGGAGGAAACCTGGCAAAGCAGATCAGGGAGTGGTTCCGACAGGCTGCTGATCCACAGACCGAACAGGATATCGTGGAAGAGGCGGTGACAATAGGCAGTAAAACGGGAGAAGTTTACGCACCGGATATTATGGCAAGGAATGAGAGGTATCTGGTGTTTGGCAATCTTCGAGGTATTCTGGTGTATGATCTGCAAAAGGACCGGCTTCTTGGGAGCATAGACACACAGAAAATCGGCTGTGCCTATTTTGGGACATACCGTACGCATACAAGACTGCTGCTGAAAAACAAAGATATTTATGTTTTTAATGAAAGTCAAGGCTCGCTAAAGGGAAAGCTGCATCAGTTCCGGATCCGGGAAGAGGAGATTTCGGATGGACAGAGTGAGGAAAAAATTGTCACGATCGGGACGATGACAGTGAAGAATGAGGCTGCGGATTTGTTCCGACAATGGAAGAAACAGGAAAAGACCAGGGATACGTTTGACACCTTTGCGGAGGATAAGGCTTATACGGATACAATGGGGTATCTGTGGCGTGGCGATCCCGCCCGTTACAGCAGAAATTCATACCCATGGAAAAGCGCAGACGGAAAGAAAACATTAAATTTTCTAACGATTCAGGATGGAATCTATCGGTTGTATGAATGTAATAGGAAAGACAAAAAGCTTGCGGTTTACAGGCTGTGCCTGACGGTGGAAGAACGAAAAAGAAGACCTCTGCCGGAGTTTCGTTATACCGGAAATGACCGGGCACTTGCGGCGATCATATCCTATCAGCAGGAACAGTATAAGGAAAAGGAAGGACAGGGCTGCTGGATTCCGGGCTTCATTATTTTCAAAAGGGTCTGGGAAGGGGATCAGTATCTTGTCTTTGGTTATTTTGGGGGGATCGGATACCGGAAGATCGGGAATATCCTGCAGTGCGTGGACGGAAGCAACGATCCGGCATGCTTCCATCTGAAAAAGACAGCAGACGGCTATCAGGTACAGAAGGTAGACTATACCGGGGATGGTGCATTTTATGGTAAGGGGATCCGCAAGTTTACCCGTAATTATCCGGGACTTTATAAAAAATATTTTCATTTTGATAATAACAAGAAAAAAAAGAACCATTTGAGATATCTTCAGATGTATGTAAAAAATAATGATCTGGATGTGAAATATTATATGATATCCGAAGATCCGGTCAAGATTTTTAAATAATGTGACTCAAGCTTCGCACATGGAATGATACCTGAGCCCATACTATTTCTTATGTCCATAAAATGAAATATCCATTTTGCTTCGGAAAATAAGTTGATCCGTGAGCTATGTCTAAAAAATTGACGCAGATCAGTAGGATTTCTGAAAAATCTTTGCTTTGCAATGC
>ERZ772902.1258-NODE-1258-length-19996-cov-18.291059_pt1 | contig 19996 bp, 20 predicted proteins | sample MGYA00511470_ERZ772902 | MGnify/ENA primary metagenome ERZ772902 (study PRJEB29015, sample SAMEA2737717) | human gut metagenome | biome: human gut; feature: human-associated habitat; material: faeces | place: China | collected 2012 ... | reverse complement strand
AGACCGTTGGGGCCGCTTAATTCGTTTTTTTGTCTAACTTTTGGGGTTCATATCATTTGGCAATGTAATAGGCGATGCCCTTTGCCCCCTCGCGGCGGTAAATATAGGCTTCGTTGCGGAAAGCCAGTTTATAGCGGCCCAGACGCTCCACGGAATCCACCGCCAGATTGCTTCCGCTGTTGTTTTTCATGGCATGGATGACTCGGCTCTGACCCACCACATAGCACGGCATTTTCTCCCGTATCGTGATGCGCCGGGTATATTCGATATCATCACCCCAGATAAAGAACTCTTTGACGGGCAGACCCACTGCGCGGATCGTTTCCGCTTTCAGGAACAGCGAGACAAATGTCGCCTGTTCCGCCAGCAGAATGCCATCCCGCAGCAGCTCGATGCGGTCATAGAAGTTCTTCTTGATCTTGGGGCGGTTCATGCGGCATTCTCTGCCGTCCGTCCAAAGCGCCACACTGCTCAGCCAGCCATACTCGCCCTGCAAAAGACGGTCTGCATCCAGAAGCTTCTCCAAAGCCACCGGTTCCGGGAAGCAGTCGTCGTCCATGACCCAGACGAAAGCATAGCCCGTTTCTACCGCCCAGCGCATCCCAAAATTGAAGCCGCCAGCGCCGCCGAGGTTCTCGCCCGTGTTCCGGTAGAAGATCGACGCATCGTGTTGCGCCGCACGCTGCACAAAGGCATGGGTGTCGTCCGTGCTGGCGTTGTCCACGACCAGAATATCACAGGGCATCGTCTGCTTTTGCAGAGACATCAGACATTGCCGCAGCATCTCTGCGCGATTATAGGTCACGACCACTGCCGCGACCCGATCTTTTATTTCGTCCATTGGTTTTGTCATTTTTACTTTTACGTCCAGTTTTTCCGAAACTTGCGCTCAATAAATGCCATGCCCTTTTTCAGCCAATGCTGGCTTTCCATGAACACCACCGGCATTTCGGTATAGGAAATATGATTCGTCTCGACCCACACATCCAGCAGCCGCTCCGAAAGAAAACCGAAGACGCGCTTGTTGTATTCATCGTACTCCGACAGGTTGATCTGCCGCTCCGCACGATCCAAAACATCAAAGAGCCATGTACAGTAGTGATCCAGCAGATCCCGGCGCATGATGAACATATTGAACCGGTGCCCTGCCGTCCGCTCCATCACATCGTCGAACGCGCGGACATACTCCGGGTAACGCTCTTCCAGAATCGACCGTACAAGATCCATATCTTTTTTATGGTGCGCATGGGCATACTGCGAATAGGTCGTCTCGATCCAGTAATTTCGCTTTTGCGGCAGGATCACCGGCGCCTTTTCCAGTGCCTCTTCGATCTGCGAACGGTTCGCGATCCGGCTTTCCTTGCGGAGCGCGAACCGCTTTCCGGCAAAGTAGCGCCGGTAGTGGACCAGCCCGATGCAGTCCGCGTCCAGATTTTTCCACGCCCAATAGAGCGCCGTCATCTCGCAATAGTACTTGTTCTTTGCGGAAATATTCTCCCCGGTATCGTCACGCAGAGCATTTTCCATTCCGGGAATCCGGACCCCGCCCACCTGAATGGGTGCATAAATATCTTCTCCCGGCAGTGAATACGCCTTGTGCATCGCCACCAGTATTTTAATTTTCTGCATTCCTTTATGTTCTCCCCAATCAGTCCGCACTTCTAGCCTCATAACAGTACTATTTTAGATTATATCATGCTTTGGTCTTCCTATCAAGCCCGAATCAGCGTTCCCGCACACAATAAGGAAGCACACCATTTTTATTATAGATCCCCACAGCCACCAGTGTTTCCAACGCAAAAGCGACCGCCAGCGCCGCCGTCATCAATTTGCGGCGTTTGGAGTCCTCTTCTGCCCGCAATGCTTCCGGCAGAAGCAGAAACTGCGGTGCCGCGTAATAGTAATTGATCCGCTTCATCAGCGGCAGCACTCCGGAAAAAGCCAGCGCCAAAGTTCCGAGGAGCGTCATATTATACCAGATCACGTAATACGGGTTCTCCACCTTGGCTTTGGCCCAGTAATGACCGCAGAAAAGCAGCACGCACAGATTGATGGCAAAGAACATCCATTCAAATCCGTCCTTCGACCATGCCGAACCGAGATAGCGGGCATAGTAAGCCAGCCCGACGCGCGGCATGAGCCACGCCGCCAGCGCTCCCAGCGGACCGGAGAGCACCAATGTCACCCCCACCGCCGCAAACGCACAGCGAGGCTTGACCTCGATGCGGCAGAGAAAATAGCACGGCAAAAGCAGCACCGCCGTTGTGTGAAAAAACATTGCCGCCGCCACGCAAGTCAGAAACGGAAGCAGCCGCCGTTCCCGGATGAAGCGGACAGCGACCAGACCAATGCCAATTGCAACGTACTGCCGGATGATGTTCAGGCTCAAAAAATAATTGCTGGTCGCCACATAAAGGTAGACCGCCAGCACCGGGCTGCTGCTTTGGGTAAAAATCGCATAGAACACGCAGCCCGCCACGAGAGTCGAAGTGAGAACGATCACCACGCGGAAGTTTCCATTCAGCCAAACGCCCAGTTCCATCAAGGCGCGATACCCCGCCTCGCTGTTATCCAGAACGACGCGGAAAAATTCCGCCGCTTCCTGCGTAGTTCCGGGCAGCCCCCACTGGCTCAGCCATGGCAGGAGCGGGCCAAACAGTTCATCCCGCAGCGCCTCTCCCCCGCCGCCCCGGATCCATTGCAGCTCCCGGAACTCCGGCAGGTATGTATAATAAAAATCTGTGCCGACACCCCAGCGGGCCGCACTCACGATCAGCAGCGGCAATGCGCAGATCATGTTTTGAAAAAACGCCTGAAGTGCTGTTTCCTGCACCATCTGAGCCTGTAGTCTTTTTTGTCTGTGCCATGTCAAAAGGCAGGACAGAAGCGTTGCCGCCGTATAAATCAGCATCGTACCTCTCCGATTTTTCTCATATTGGATCACGAATATTTCTCTTGGAACATTTTTGCCAAAAAGAAAGCCCCCGAAAGGAAACGATCACTCGTTTTCTTTCGAGGGTTCGTCCGCGTTGCGGATGGTGGAGGCGATGGGAGTCGAACCCATGTCCGAAAGGAGTTCAGTGTAGGTGTCTCCGGGTGCAGGCGATCTACAACATTCCCGCCGCGTCACGCCGATCGTCAGGCTAACGCTTTGGTAGCTTCATGAGTTCCTGCCGGTCCGCAAAGCTTAGGTCCGTTCAGGTGCTGTGTCTAAAGGACGCCCCGGCCCCACACGACACAAGAGTGGGCGGAACGCGCAGCACTCAGGCTGCGAGCAACTGATAATTGTTGTTGTCAGTTAATTTTTTGGAGGAGTTTAGAGCAGGTCCCCCGCTGCTACCCGCTGCCCAGACCTCGCTCCCCCCGTCGAAACCTTTACGCCCCCTTATAACGCACACCTTGCGATGTGCGGAAAAGCGAAAAGATCCTGCGGCAGGAAGTCTGCCTGAATCAATAGTAGACGCCGTTGGATTTAACGGCCCGGTCGATGGAGCGCTTTGCGTCGCGCTTGGCGGCGTCGGCACGCTTGTCGTAGAGCTTTTTGCCCTTGCACAGGCCCACTTCCATCTTGACGCGGCCATGCTTGAAGTAGAGCGAAAGGGGCACAAGGGTGTAGCCTTGCAGCTTGCACTGCTGGTGCAGCCGCCGGATCTCGCTCTTGTGGGCCAGCAAACGCCGCACCCGCATGGGGTCCTGATTGAAGATGTTGCCGTGGTCATAGGGGGTGATGTGCATCCCTTTGACCAGAAGCTCGCCGTTTTCGATATCGACCCAGCTGTCCTTCAGGTTGACGCCGCCGGCGCGGAGGCTCTTCACCTCGGTGCCCTTCAGCTCCACACCTGTTTCCAGCGCTTCCAGAACAAAATATTCGTGGCGTGCTTCACGGTTTGTGGCGATGGTCTTCGTCGCCGGACGCTCTTTGGTCGGTGCCATGGGCACGCCTCCCTTCTGCTCTGGTATCGTCTTGTTAGTATATCATATTTTTATGGTTTTGCAAGGCCCGTTTTTGAAGAAAGTGTAAATTCTTCCCAAAAATCAGGCCGTCACAGTTCCCCGCGGCCGGACAAGGCCCGGTACAGCGTCGTTTCGTCGGTGTACTCCAAGCTGGCACCCACCGGCAGACCGTAGGCCAGCCGGGTGGTCTTGATGCCCAGCGGCTTGATGAGCTTGGCCAGATACATGGCGGTCGCCTCGCCCTCGACGGTGGGGTTCATCGCCATGATGACCTCTTTCACCTCGCCGTCGCCCAGCCGGGCCAGCAGCTCCTTGACGGTGAGCTGCTCGGCACCGATGCCGTCCATCGGGCTGATGAGGCCGTGGAGCACATGGTACATGCCGTGGTACTCGCGGGTGCGCTCAAAAGCCCGTACGTCGCGGGGGGTCTCCACCACGCAGATGATGGAATGGTCCCGCTTGGCGCTGGCGCAGATGGGGCACAGCTCGGCCTCGGTGTAATTCTGGCAGACGCGGCAGCGATGGAGCTTGGTGTGGGCGTTCTGGATGGCACCCGCCAGCGCGGCGGCGTCCTCATCCGACATACTCAGCACCTGATACGCCATCCGGGTCGCGCCCTTGCGGCCGATTCCCGGAAACTTGCCGAACTCTTCGATCAGCTTTTCCAGCGGGGCTGCATTATAACCCATGACGATCCCTCCTGCCGGATCAGAGGCCCGGAATGTTCAGGCCGCCGGTCAGCTTGCCCATCTCGGCTTCCGCCGTCTCGTCCACCTGCTTGACGGTGGCATTGATAGCCGCTGCCACGAGGTCTTCCAGCATTTCGATGTCGTCGGGATCCACGGCTTCGGGCTTGATGGAGATGCTCAGCACCTCGTGCTTGCCGTTCATCTTGACGGTGACCATCTCGCCGGAGGCGCTGCCGGTGTACTCGGCGGCTTCCAGCTCGGCCTGTTTGGCCTTCATGTCATCCTGCATCTTCTGTGCCTGACGCATCAGGGCGTTCATATCGGGGCGGCCAAAACCTGCGGGCATTCTTGCTTTCATAATCGTATCTCCTTTGGATTGTATCTCAATTTTTAGAAATCCTTCGTACAACCTCTCAGTCGGGCTTGCGCCCGCCAGCTCCCCTAGTAGGGGAGCCTTTGGCATAAAGATGAACTAAAATCGGCTGCCAAGGCCTCCCCTCATTAGGGGAGGTGGCATCGCGTCAGCGATGACGGAGAGGTTTCGCGGAATCTTCAATGCTGACGTCCAGCCCCAGCTGCTCCAATTTGTGCAGCGACTCCTCGGCGTTGGCCGATGGGCGGTGGACATTCTTCGGCTCGTATGGGCCAATGGGCACCGCCACGCCGGACACCTGCGCGATCAGCTTTTTGATGAGCCGCTGGCTGTCCTTATTGGCGCGGATGAAATCCCGGAAGGTCTTTCCTCCGTCGATCAGCACACGGGTGCCGTCGAAATAGCCCTTCGACTTCTTCAGATAGGTGTAGAGCATGGGGTCTTTTTCTTGCAGCAGCTTGACCACCTCGCTCCACTGTGGGAAGGGGTTGATGCCCTCCGCCGCCACCTTGCGGGGCGTGTTGAGCTTGGGGTCTGCGGGGTTCGCCGGAGCGGGTGCCGTCGGCTGCGGCCGGGGTTCCGGTTCCGGCTGCGGAGCCGGTTTTTGCTCCTGCACCGGCTGGGTGAGCTGGGCCGGTTCGTCCCACGGCAGCGGGGCTGCGTCGGCGACCGGCGGCTCTTCCGGCAGCGGGGGCGGGTCGTCCTCCACAGGGGCTGGGACGCTTTCCTGCGGCGCGGGAGCCGGCTTTGCTGGCTCCTCTGCCACGGGTGCTGCCGGTTCCGGCTGCGAGATCGGAATGGTCGGCTGCTGGACCGGCTCCGGAGCGGGCGCAGCCGGCGCAGCGGGTTCGCTGGCAAAGGGCTGCACCGGAGCCGTCGCAAAGGGACGGGGTGCCTCCGGCTGGGGCGCCGCTGCGCGGGCCGGTGCGGCAGCTGCCGCATACACCGGCTGCTGGGCCGGTTCCGACAGGCTGAACAGGGCCAATTCCAGCTCGATTCGCTGATCGCTGCCGCGGGTCATGTGCTCCAAGGCGTTGCCCAGCGTGCGGATGGCACGGATGGCCTCCCGCTGGCCCAGATGCGGCCCTTTTTCGAGGTACTGTGCCTCTTCCTCCGGCGACACACCGGACAGCAGCGTCTGCCCGCCGGGCAGTGCCGCCAGCATCAAAGCACGGTAATGCGCGATGAGTTCTTCGGTCAGCCGCTTCACGTCCACCGACTGCTGGCGCAATTGGGCCAGTTGAGCCAGCGCCGCCGCCGCATCCTGCGCCTCGATGGCGTCCGAGATGCGGAACAGGTAGCTCCGGTCGGTGACGCCCGCCATCCGGCGGACCACATCGGCGTCCACCTTGGCCGTCACGCCCGCGCAGGTGTCCAGAATGGACAGCGCATCGCGCATAGCGCCGTCGGCCAGCCGGGCAATCAGCTCTGCGCCGTCGCCGGTCAGCTCCAAGCCCTCCTGCCCGGCGATGTACTCCACCCGCTTGGCGATATCTTCGGGTCCGATGCGGGTGAAATCATACCGCTGGCAGCGGGACAGGATGGTGGCGGGGACCTTCTGGATCTCCGTCGTCGCCAAGATGAAGATCACGTGGGCGGGCGGTTCTTCCAGCGTTTTCAGCAGCGCATTGAAGGCTGCCGTGGAAAGCATGTGCACCTCGTCGATGATATATACCTTATATTGGCACGCGCTGGGGGTGTAGGCGGTCTCGTCGCGCAGGTCGCGGATGTCATCCACGCCGTTGTTGGACGCCGCATCCATCTCCACCACGTCAAGGATGCTGCCATTGTCAATGCCGCGGCAGATCTCACACTCGCCACAGGGATCGCCGTTGTGGGGGTGCAGACAGTTGACCGCCTTGGCGAAGATCTTGGCGCAAGAGGTCTTGCCGGTGCCGCGCACGCCGGTAAACAGGTAGGCGTGGCCCACTCTCCCGGTGGCGATCTGGTTGCGCAGTGCCGTCACGATGCCGCGCTGGGCCACCACATCCTCGAACCTCTGGGGTCTCCACTTGCGGTATAACGCGCGATACATCCCGCTTCTCCCCTTTCTGCAATAAAAAACGGACAGCGCTGACGGGGTTTGACCCCCGCCTTGCGTAGCTCGACATACGAATGCAGGCTGACTGAAACGCACGGGGCACACCGCTTAAGGCTGCTTGGTTCCCCACCTGACCTGGTTCACGGCGGCCCCATCGTACAGGGCCCGCATCCGTATGTCGAACCGCGCAGCAGGCGCTGTCCGACAAGGCACGATTTGTGCTTGATTATTATAGCATGTTTCCGGGGAGATTGCAAGTAGAAATAGTGCGGCGGGGGAAGCCAGCAGGATGTCGGGTGGTCTCCTATGTCCTGCCCCACCCCGGAGATGCGGCAGATACAGCAAAAAGCCCCCGCCGGGCGTACCGACGGGGGCAAAATCGCTTGATTCAGAGAGACTCAGGACTGGCAGGCAGTGATCAGGCTCATCTTATAGACCTCGTCGGCGTTGCAGCCACGGGACAGGTCGTTGATGGGAGCATTCAGGCCCTGCAGGATGGGGCCGTAGGCAGCGTAGCCGCCCAGACGCTGTGCGATCTTATAGCCGATGTTGCCGGCCTCGATGCAGGGGAAGATGAAGGTGTTGGCCTGACCGGCAACCTTGCTGCCCTTGCACTTGACCTGTGCAACTTCGGGGGCAACGGCTGCGTCAAACTGCAGCTCGCCATCGACAGCCAGCTCCGGGTCCATCTCCTGTGCCTTGATGACAGCATCGTGGCTCAGGGCGACGGTGCCGCCCTTGCCGGAACCCTTGGTGGAGAAGCTCAGGACAGCGACCTTCGGGTCGATGCCGAACAGCTTTGCGGTCTTGGCCGTCTCAACGGCCACCTCAGCCAGCTTGGAAGCAGCGGAGACCTTGACCTCGCCGGTGGCCTTATCAATGGTATCGGTGTAGTCGATGTTGACAGCGCAGTCGCCCATGGCAATGCGCTTCAGGCCCTCTTCGCCGCCCTCACGGTCCAGAATGAAGCAGGAGCTCACCAGATGAGCACCCTTCTTGGTCTTGACCAGCTGCAGAGCGGGGCGGATGGTGTCGGCGGTGGAGTAGGTAGCGCCGCCCAGCAGACAGTCGGCCTTGCCCATCTTGACCAGCATGGTGCCGAAGTAGTTGGACTTCTTCAGCAGAGCGGTGCACTCCTCAGCGGTCTGCTTGCCCTTGCGCAGCTCGACCATGGTGTTGACCATCTCATCGAAACCGGCGTAGTTCTCCGGGTCAATGATCTCGGCAGCGGAAATATCAAAACCACCGGCGGCAGCGGCAGCCTTGCACTCAGCCTCGTTGCCCACCATAACGACCTTCAGCACGCCCTCAGCCAGCAGCTTGCTGGCGGCCTCCAGAATACGGGGGTCATTGCCCTCGGTAAAAACGATCGTCTTGGGGTTCGCCTTCAGCTGTGCTACCAGCGGTGCAAACATATCAGCCATTGTGATTACCTCCGAAATTACTTTGCAGTATGATGGGGCACCACAGATGTGCCCTTCCTTTTTATTTTAGCACAGAGTCTGGAAACTTCAAGACAAATCCGAAATTTTGTGGTATATTTTGTAGGAAGAAATCCCGCGATCAGTTGTTAAGAAATTGTCATTTAGTTTGTGAGAGGTTTAACGAAATATGGATTGGGAAACACTCCGGGCCAACTGCCTTTCCTGCCGCAGCTGCGGCCTGTGCGAGACCCGCACGAATGTGGTGTTCGGCCAAGGCTCCGAACACGCCGAGGTTCTGTTCGTCGGCGAGGGCCCCGGCCAGAGCGAGGACGAGCAGGGGCTGCCCTTCGTGGGCCGCAGCGGGCAGCTTTTGGATAAATATCTGTTCGCCATCGACCTTGACCGCAGCCAGAACTGCTATATCGCCAACATCGTCAAATGCCGCCCGCCGAAAAACCGCGACCCGCTCCCCGCCGAGAGCGAAGCCTGTATGCCGTGGCTGCGGGAGCAGTTCCGCCTGCTGCGGCCCAAGATCGTGGTCTGCCTTGGCCGCATCGCCGCCCAGCGGATGATCCGGCCCGACTTTTCTGTGACCAAGGAGCACGGCACCTTCATTGAGAAGAACGGCATCCTCTTCATGGGCACCTTCCACCCTGCCGCCCTCCTCCGCCAGCCCCAGAACAAACCGGAAGCCTTTGCAGACTTCATGGCGCTACGGGATAAGATCAACGAAGTGTGCGAGCACACCTACTAAGCTGTATAAGGATAGCTTCTTCTTCCTACAACCTCTCCGTCAATGCTCCGCATTGCCACCTCCCCTTGTAGGGGAGGCCTTGGCAGTCCCCGCAAGGCAAACGGTTTCGCCAGAGGCTCCCCTACTAGGAAAGACTCCCTCCGGCCGGAGGGAGATGTCGCGTAAGCGACAAAGGGTGGACGACTGTCGAGCGGCAGCGAGACTGAGAGGTTGTACGAAGACGTACCTTTCCTTGTAGCATTCACCCCACATTTTGCATATCCTAAAGCAAAAGTGAGGTGTTTTCCATGACGAATCTTCGAAACGATTCCGTTGATTTTTTCCTTGGGGCCACGACGCCCGCCGGGTTCAAGGGCTATTTTGAACCGCTGCGCCACGAACCGGGGATGCAGATGTATCTCATCAAAAGCGGGCCGGGCTGCGGCAAATCGACCCTGATGAAGCGGCTGGCCCAAGCGGCAGAACAGCAGGGCCAGCCCATTGAAAAGATCCACTGTGCCAGCGACCCCGACAGCTTGGACGGCGTAGTGTTTCTGCAAAAGCACGCCGCCATCCTCGACGCCACCGCACCGCATGTGGTGGAGCCGGATGCCCCCGGCGCGGACGAGATCGTGGTCAGCCTGTACCACACCATCGACGCCGGAAAACTGGCCGCCCACCGGGACGAGGTGAAGGCCCTGTTCGCCCGGAACGCGGCGCTGCGGGGCCGGGCGGCCCGGTATATCGCCTCCGCCGGGAGCCTGATGCTGGACAGCCGCCGGGCCGAGGCGTGCAGCGCCAACTTTGAAAAGGTGCGCCGCTACGCGAAGCGGCTGTGCACCCGGATGCTGCCCCGTCTGCCGGAGCCGGCCCGCGCCAGCGAGGAGCTGCGGCTGCTGTCGGCCATCACGCCGAAGGGGCTGGTCTTCTTCCACGGGACGGTTCAGGCGCTGGCCGACCGTTACGTGGTCTTCCGGGACGACTACGGGGCGGTGTCCCGGCTGCTTCTGGAGCTTATCCGGGCCGAGGCGCTGGCGCGGGGCTACCACATCATCACCTGCCCCTGCGCCATGCACCCCGAAGACCAGATCGACCACCTCTTCATCCCGGCTCTGCGGCTGGCCTTTTTAACGGATAACCACTGGCACCCCATCCATATCCCCGGCGTTCAGGCTGTGCGCTGCACCCGCTTCCTTGACCGGGAGAATCTGGCCGGGTTCCGCGCCCGCCTCCGCTTCAACGAGCGGGCCGCTGCAGAACTGCTCGACCAAGCCGTTGCCCTCATGGCCCAAGCCAAGAGCTGCCACGATGAGCTGGAGACTTACTACCGCACCTCGGTGGATTTTGAAGAGGTGGAGCGGCTGACCAAAGAGACAGAAAAACGCATTTTGAGTGAAACGTAGCACTTGCCCCGGCGCTGACTGAGAGGGCAAGGCCGTGAAAAGTGAGGTGACCCCTATGCCGACCATCCATCTCCCCGTCCGGCAGTTGGTGGAATTTCTGCTCCGCACCGGCAGCATCGACAGCCGCTTCACCGGCTTCGACCGCGCCAACGAGGGGGCACGCATCCACCGCAGGCTGCAAAAAGCTGCGGGCGAGGGCTACGCCGCCGAAGTCTTCCTCACAGCGGAGCGGGAAATGGACGGCATTGCGTTCGCTTTGGAGGGCCGGGCCGACGGCATCTTCACCGACGAGGCCGGGACCATCGTCATCGACGAGATCAAGACCACGGCCATCCCCACCGAGGAGATGCAGGAGGACATGAACCCCTGCCACTGGGCGCAGGGGATGGTCTATGGGGCCATCTATGCCCAGCAGAACGGGCTGGAGCAGTTGGATGTCCGGCTGACGTATTATCAGATCGACACCGACGAGATCACCCGCTACACCCGGCACTTCACCGCTGGGGAGCTGGAAGAATTTTTGTGCGGGCTGCTGCGGCAGTATGTGCCATGGGCTCAGCGGCAGTTGACATGGGCCGACGCCCGCAGCGCCAGCCTACAGGCCCTGCGCTTTCCCTTCCCCGCCTACCGGCCCGGCCAGCGGGCCTTGGCCGGGGAGATCTACCGCGCCTGTGCGGCGGGCAAGACCGAACACAAGGGCGGCACCCGGCTGTTCTGCCAAGCGCCCACCGGCATCGGCAAGACGATGAGCGCCCTTTTCCCCGCCCTGAAAGCCATCGGCGAGGGCAAGGGCGAGAAGCTCTTCTACCTGACCGCCCGCAACACGACCCAAGCCGCCGCCGAGGATGCGCTGCAGCGGCTCCACGCCGGGGCGCCGGGCCTTGCGCTGCGCAGCGTGACCCTGACGGCCAAGGAGAAAGCGTGCCTTTGCAAGGACACCGACGGTCACCCGTCCTGTCTGCCGGAGGTCTGCCCCTATGCAAAGGGCTATTTTGACCGGGTCAAGGACGCGCTGGCCTCCCTTTTGGATGGGACCCCGCAGTTCAGCCGGGCCACGCTGGAAGAAACCGCCCGGCAGTTCACGGTCTGCCCCTTCGAACTGGGGCTCGACCTCAGCCAGTGGTGCGACGTGGTCATCGGGGATTACAATTACCTCTTCGACCCTGTGGTGCGGCTCCACCGTTTCTTCGACTCCGCCGGGGATTGGCTCTTCCTCATCGACGAAGCCCACAATCTGCCCGACCGGGCCCGCGCCATGTACTCGGCACAGTTCAGCAAAAGCAGCCTGACCGAGGCAAAGCGCGCCCTCGGCAAGGGGAAAAGCCCCCTGAAAGCGGCCCTGACCCGCGCCGACAAAGCGTTTCTGGAGACCCGGAAGCAGACAGCCGAGCAGGGCGGCACGGCCTTCCTGCAGGAGCTGCCCGCCGAGCTGTTGAAGCCGCTCCATGCCCTTCAGGCTCCCTTGCAGGATTGGCTGGAGCAGAACCCCGACGCCGAGGCTCATGCCCAGCTTCTCGACCTCTATTTCGCCGTGCAGGACATCACCCGCGCGGCCGAACGGTACGACGAGCACTTCGTCACCCAGTTGTCGGCCTACGGCAGCGACTTGACCCTGCAATTGCTCTGCCTTGACCCTTCGGCCTTTGTGGACGCCAGCCTTGCCTGTGGGCGGGCGGCAGCGCTGTTCAGTGCCACGCTGACCCCGCCGGGCTATTACCGCAGTGTCCTCGGCTGTCCCGATGCCCGCGCCGTAGCGTTGGAAAGCCCCTTTCCGCAGGAGCATCTGGGTCTGTACTGCCTTCCCGGCATCTCCACCCGCTACAAGGACCGGGAGGCCAGTATCCCCGCCGTTTCGGATGCGCTGGCGGCACTGGCGGGGGGCAAAGTGGGCAACTACCTCGCTTTCTTCCCCAGCTACGCCTATCTGCGGGCGGTCTGGGAAGACTTTTCTGCCCGCTACCCGGCCATTCCCACCCTCGTGCAGGAAAGCGGCCTCGACGACGGGGCCCGCGCGGCCTTTCTCGCCCGGTTCGCCCCGGACCCGGCGCAGACTCTGCTGGGCTTCGGGGTGATGGGCGGCATCTTCGGCGAGGGCGTGGACCTTGTGGGCAACCGGCTCATCGGCTGCGCCATCGTCGGGGTGGGGCTGCCGCAGGTGAACCCCCGGCAAGAGATCCTGCGCCGCTACTACGACGAACACAGTGGTTCCGGCTTCGATTATGCCTACCGGTATCCCGGCATGAACAAGGTTCTGCAAGCCGCCGGGCGGGTCATCCGCACCGCCGAGGACAAGGGCGTGGTCCTGCTGTTGGATGACCGCTTCGCCCGCAGTGAGTACACCCGCCTCTTCCCCCGCCACTGGCGGCATTTGAAGTATCTGAACGGAACGGAACAGCTCAAAGAAGAGCTTGCCACGTTTTGGTAGAGCTGTATGGGCCGTATCTTCGGTAAAACTCCCCTCGTGCGGCTGGGTCAACATCAAAAAGCGCCTGTCAGGTCAACCCCCGACAGGCGCTTTGCTTTATTCTTTACGCTTCCCGTATCGAAGCTCCATGGTCTTCCAGTTGGGCATAGCGCGGCGCAGATCATCCCACGCGGTCATGGAGACTTGGGTGTTTGCGCGCAGGGCCTCGAAGGCTTCGTCGAGGTACTGCATTTCCCCCATCGCGTGCATCGCGTGGTCGGAAGCGCACCACTTTCCGATGGGCGTCTGGCACATCCAGTATACCATCCGGTCGGTCTGCTTCCGCTTCTTGGTGCCCTCCCGGTAGCAGTCGGTGTTCTCGGCGTCGTTCACAGGGACACCCGCCGCCTTCAGCATCTCGCAGCACTCCCATGCCGCGTCCACGATGGCTTTGCGTTGCTCCACCGTGGAACGGGTCAGGTCGCCGTTGACCGCGTAGCAGACGTAGACGATGGGCAGGATGAAGGCGATGTGGCACTTGAGCCACTCGTCCATGTCATCGTAATAGGTCAGCTTGTACTTCACTCCGTCAAACGCCGATTGCAGCCGCTGGCGGAACACGCCGGAAAGCGGTGCCGTTGCCCCGCCGACGGTCATGCCGACGCTGGTGTGGACGCTGACCAGCCGGTCCGGCTCCCGGTGCCCGGCAGTGTTCTGGAAACCGAAGGCGATCTTGTCCGCCGGACGCTGCATGGCGCGGAGCACGCCCACTGCATCCGGGTCGTTGCCCAGAAAGACGAAGTATTCGCTCTTGTTCTGCTTCAGGATGGGCAGTACCTGCGGCAGCTGCCCCGCCTGCATCGCCACGAACACGAGGTCATAGCAGTCGTCCGGGGCCAGCGTGTCGATGGTGGCCACCCGGTCGGTGGTCGTGCGGAACTGGAGCATACTGCGGATGACCAGACCCTTCTGGTCGATGCGCTCCTTCCACTCGCCGCGTGCCAGCAGTGTGACCACATTCTTCTTGTTCTGGAGCAGCCGGTGGGCCAGCTCACATCCCTGAACTCCTGCGCCGTAAACCAAAATCCGCATCTCTGTTTCCCTCCGATCCAAGCTTCGCCAAATCGAACGTTACTTCTTCAGGAACGAGAAAAATCCCTTTTTCTCATAGGGCTTCGTCTCCACGCCGGTCACGGTATAGCCCGTGTCCGCAATGGCCTGTTTCAGCTTTTCCACATCCACCGGCTTTTCCGAGACGATAACCGTCTCGCCCTTGGTGTGCGAAGACGACACTTTATTGACCTCGGCATTTTTGCGCACCACATCGTTGATGTGGCTCTCGCACATGCCGCACATCATACCGTTTACTTTCAGGATCGTTTCAACCATAATCGGACACCCCTCCCATGCTTCTATCTTTAAGTTCATCATAACATACCAACAATGGAATTGCAAGATATTATATCCGTCTTTTTGTAAATTATACTTGACATTTTGTCAGGTCGGTGCTATCCTGTAGGCAGAGGGAACGAGTTTCCCCCTCCACATCATGCTATGAGGTGACACAATGCCGAAGAACCTGAAACTGAAAGCAGCCCGCGCCGAAAAAGATATGACCCAAAGCGCGCTGGCCGAAGCGGCGGGCGTCTCCCGCCAGACCATCAATGCCATCGAAAAGGGCGAGTACAACCCGACCATCAACCTTTGCCGCAGCATCTGCAAAATCCTCGGCAAAACGCTGGATGATCTGTTCTGGGAGGAATAAACGATGAAATTTTCACTGTACAACAAGAAAAATCAACTGGACGAAATGCAGGAGCAGACCATGCTTGGCATTGAAGCGCGGGGCTTCTGGCTGCTGTGGGCGGGGCTGTTCCTTGCCATCCTTGTGCAGATCATCCTCGGCACGCCGAACAGCCAATGGGTCGGCGAGTTCGTCGTCTTCATGGCGGGCTGCATTTACACCATGATCGAATGCGTTCGGAACGGCCTGTGGGACCGCCACATCAGAGCCAACACTCCCACGAATGTTCTGGGCTCGCTCTTTGCCGGAGTGGTGGTCTCTGTCGTCATCGGCCTTGCCTACGGCTATTGGCTGATTGCTCTCATTCCCGGTGTCATCACCGGCGTTCTCTCCTTTGTGCTCCTGCAAGTCTGTATGCACGCCGCCGAAAAGCGCCGCAAGGAACTTGATAACCCGAAGGATGAAGAGTAACCGCACTCCCCCAGTCTGCTTCGCAGCCAGCCCCCTCGGCGAGGGGGCCTTTTGCGTTGTCCCGCAGCCAAAGCCTCCCTCCCAGAGGGAGGTGGCATCGCGCAAGCGATGACGGAAGGAGTAAAAAAACTCCCGACGATGCGGCCTTATGCCGTTATCCCTTTATTTGATGATACACTTCCCCGCTCTCCAGTTCCTTCCACCGGAACAGGCCCTCTTCCAGCGTCATGTAGCTGTGGGGGCTGTTCTCCTTCGGGATGCTCAGGGAGCCGGGGTTCAGGTAGAGGTTCCCCTCGCCGAACTCCTGCCACGCCGGAACGTGGGTGTGTCCGTGCAGCAGGATGTCCCCCGGCATCAGCGGCGGCGGATTCTTGGTGTTGTAACTGTGGCCGTGGGTGGCGTAGACCAGCTTCTGCCCCACCGGCAGGATGCAGTAGTCCGCCAGTACCGGGAACTCCAGCACCATCTGATCCACCTCGGCTTCGCAGTTGCCCCGCACACAGCAGAGCTTCGCCTTGGCCCCGTTCAGCAGCGGGATGACCTCCTTCGGCGCATAGCCGCGGGGCAGGTCGTTGCGGGGGCCGTGGTAGAGCAGGTCTCCGAGAAGCAGGAGACGATCCGCGCCCTCCCGCTCAAAGGCGTCGAGCATCTGGCGGCAGTAAAAAGCCGACCCGTGCAGGTCGGATGCGATCATCCATTTCATCTTGTATCGTCCTTTGCATTGAAGTTGATTTTATTATAGAAGCCGCCCGCTTCCCCGTCAAGGCCCAGAAGCCGAATGCACGCGGCTGGCCTGCTGTACCGTGACGCGGCCTGTCTGCCCTCTTGACAAGTTCGTGTCTGCGTGCTATTCTATAGTTCCTAAAATATCGTGTGGATTTTTACAGCATTCATTTCAGAGCTATTTTTCGCCACACAATGGTCCGCGTCAAAGCGCCATTGGTGTGGCGTTTTTTTTTGCGCCTTTTTCGGGGCAGCGCGGGCCGTGTCCGTTTGATACCCTCAGAAAGGAAGCAAAAAATGAACGATACCTTTATGAAAACCAAGCCGGTGTTCCCGCTGCTGGTCTCCATGGCCCTGCCCAACGTCATCTCGATGCTGGTCAACTCGCTCTATAACATTGTGGACAGCCTCTTCGTTGCCCGCATCAGTGAGCAAGCCATGACGGCCCTTTCGCTGGTCTTCCCGGTCCAGAATCTCATCAACGCCATCTCCATCGGTTTTGGCATCGGCATCAACGCCCAGATCGCCCTCTACCTCGGCGCGGGCGACCGCGAAAAGGCGGATATCTCAGCCACGCACGGCATGGCGCTTTCGGCGCTGCACGGTCTGCTCTGCACCCTGATCGGCATTGCCATCATGCCGGGCTTCCTGCGCCGCTTCACCACCGACGAGTCCCTCGTCTCGATGGGTGTGCTCTACACCACCATCGTCTTCCTGTTCTCCATCGTCAACATGGCAAACCTTGCCTTTGAGAAGATGTTTCAGGCTGTTGGCCGGATGAAGACCACCATGGCTGCCCTGATTGCGGGCTGCGTCTGTAATATCGTGCTGGACCCTGTGCTGATCTTCGGCCTCGGCCCGGTGCCCGCACTGGGCATCGCGGGTGCGGCGCTGGCCACCAATCTCGGCCAGTTCGTCACCTTCTGCATCTACCTCTCCTGCTATTCCACCGCCGACCTTCCGGTCCGGCTGCGCCGCAAGCATCTCCGCCCCAACGCCGCACTGGACAGCAAGCTCTACGCCATCGGCATTCCGGCCATCCTGAATCTGGCCCTGCCCTCCCTGCTCGTCACCTTCCTGAACGGTCTGCTGGCAGCCTTCTCCCAGAGCTACGTCACGGTGCTGGGCATCTACTATAAGCTCCAGACCTTTCTTTATCTGCCCGCAAACGGCATCGTGCAGGGAATGCGCCCGCTGGTCGGCTACAACTACGGCGCCAAGGAGCATGGCCGTGTGGCAAAGCTCTACCGCCTCACGCTGGGCCTCAGCGCCGCCATCATGGCCGTTGGCACGGTGCTCTGCCTCACCATCTCCGGCTCCCTGATCGGCCTGTTCAGCTCGAACCCGGAGACGATCGACATCGGTGCAAAGGCGCTCCGTATCATCTGCCTCGGCTTCATCGTGTCGGCGGTGTCCACCACCTCGTCCGGTGCGCTGGAAGGTCTGGGCAAGGGAATGCCGTCGCTGGTCATCTCGCTGTGCCGCTATGTCCTCTTCATCATGCCGCTGGCTTGGCTGCTCTGCCGCGCCTTCGGCCCCACCGGTGTCTGGCACGCTTTCTGGATCACCGAAGTCTGCTCTGCCGCGATCGCGTTTGTCGTTTACCGTAAGGCAGTAGCGAAAAAGTAAAACACCCGAACTGCAAAAAAATCGATTCCCCCGCCCTGCCATATTGGACGCGACTCCATTCGGCAGAGCGGGGGAATTTTTATACCCGCGTCGTAAGGCGAGGGTCTTTTCCATATCTCCACAGTTGGATCCCATACAGTCCCGCGCCCAGCAAAAGGCTGAACAGCGCATAAAGCAGGATCGGCAGCCGCAGCAGCACGATGGAACCGGCAAGCTTCGTAAAACACCACCCGGTTCCATACAATGCCGCAATATACAGCACCAGCCAGCCGATATATTTTATCCAATGTTTCCGCGGCGGGAAGCCCACCTGCTCCATCATCCGGCGGAAGAGTCCACAAAACGCAGCCATCGCCACCACAAGCTGCATCAAATACCCCAGTGAAAATTCAAACACCCACCACGGAACCAACGGATATAAAATCAGCCCCTCTACACCCCACCCAAAGAAGAAGTACAACGGTGCCACAAACCAGAAGTAATCCCCGGCTCTCATTGTTTTCAAACTGGGCTTGACCTCATCCACAAAGGTCTTTGCGTCCGAGATGGAATGAAACAGTTCCTGATTTTCCGCGTTGGCTTGGACGGAAATATCAAGCAAGTCGCTGCGCACAAGTTCGATACCACAGAAGTCCCAGCTGACCCGGCGAAGATAGCGAATCACTTCTTTGAGCTGTGCCTGACTTTCTTCGGTCAGCAGCTTCGTACGCATCCGGTTTGCTTTTCGCAATGCAATATAGTTATTCATCTGCTTCCTCCTCAAAAATTTTTTCTACCAGCTTGCAAAGCTGTTCCCAATCCTGTTGAAAGGTCTGCAATGCTTCCCTGCCGTTCTCTGTGACCACATAATATTTCCGGCTGGGTCCCTTGGGAGAAGGCCGACGCTCTACCGTGACCTTTCCCTTCTGTTCCAAACGCAAGAGCAGTGGATAGAGCGTGCTTTCGCTCAAATCGGAAAAGCCGTCCCGTTTCAGATTCATCACGATTTCGTACCCATAAGTCGGCTCCCGGCTGATGAGTTTCAGTACACAATATTCCAGAACGCCCTTGAGCAACTGGGTATTATTTTCCATTCGCGTTCCTCCTTTCAGCTATTTTGTATTACGTAATAGCTTATCTATATTGTATTGCATAGTAGTTCTTTCGTCAAGTGATTTTAGGCCGTCATATCTACCAAAAATCACAGCAGTTTTCTATGCACAAAAATGACCCGGCTTACGGATAATCCCCCAAGCCGGGTCGTTCATTTTCTGCTGACATTGCATTTTATGGTTCCAGCCCACACAGACGGTACAGTTCTTCGATACACGGTGCCTTATATCCCATATATCCTTCGATATCCTCCGGGAAAAGCCGCGCGGCCTGTTCCTTTACCGCGCTGTAGCGTTTGACCGCCTCCGGATTCTGGCGCAGAAATTCCCGAAACACCAGATGGCGGTGCAGCTCTTTGGAATTGGCCGAACACACATACAAATGATGCAGCTGCAAATCAGGTTTGTCCGTATAACGGAATGCTTCCCGGCCCTCAATGCCGAGGTTTCCTTCATGAAGATACCCAATGACCGCCAGCCGCTCAATAACCTCACCCAAAACGGAATTGTCCGGGATCACAACATCAACATCAATGCAGGGTTTTGCAGCCATCCCCTCGACTGAGGTACTGCCCACATGCTCGATTCCAAGGGCCAAATCTCCAAGGGCCGCTTCCAATTCAGCCTGAATGGCCGTGAAATCGTCTTTCCACTTCGGGTCATAGGGCAGCACCACCACATGCGTTGTTTTCATCGTTTTCTCCTTCCAGCACAACAACAAAGCCCCCAAGGAAAATCCTCAGGGGCTTTCAATCAAGTCGGCGACTACCTATTTTCACGCGCCGTTTCCAGCGAACTATCTTGGGCACGAGTGAGCTTAACTTCTGTGTTCGGAATGGGAACAGGTGGAACCTCACCGTCATCGTCACCGACCATATGACTGGTTCAGTATACCATACGGTCTACTGTTTGTCCAGTGTTTTTAGAAGGACGTGCCTTCAAAACTGAATAATCACTGCTACTTGCTTTCGTTGACTTTTCTTGAGAGTCTCAAGCGAATTGTGGTCAAGCCCTCGATCTATTAGTACACGCTTGCTGAATGGATCACTCCACTTACACATCGTGCCTATCAACCTTGTAGTCTTCAAGGGGTCTTACTTGTTTGAAACAATGGGATATCTTATCTTTGGGTCGGCTTCACGCTTAGATGCTTTCAGCGTTTATCCGATCCGTACATAGTTGCCCAGCTATGCTCTTGGCAGAACAACTGGTGCGCCAGAGGTACGTCCGCTCCGGTCCTCTCGTACTAGGAACAGCTCCCATCAAATATCCTGCGCCCACGACAGATAGGGACCGAACTGTCTCACGACGTTCTGA
>ERZ772902.1255-NODE-1255-length-20020-cov-17.798998_pt1 | contig 20020 bp, 9 predicted proteins | sample MGYA00511470_ERZ772902 | MGnify/ENA primary metagenome ERZ772902 (study PRJEB29015, sample SAMEA2737717) | human gut metagenome | biome: human gut; feature: human-associated habitat; material: faeces | place: China | collected 2012 ... | reverse complement strand
CCGCACCTCGCTCGCCGTATCGGCACTTAGAATTATGCGGTATTGCCCTATAAAAGAAGTACATGCAGGAGGAATATCCCATGCAATTCCGTTTTCGCTGCGCGGCCGTTCTGACCGCCGTATTGCTGTGCAGTGCTGCTGCACTGCCCGCTTTGGCGGAAGAGACCGCCACGCCGGAAACCGCCGACAGTGTTTCCACCTACACCGGTTGGAAAACCGTGAACGGCAAGGATTACTGGTACGAGAACGGCGTGAAACAGGGTACCACCGGCCGCGGCAAAGAGATTTACGACCCTGATTCCGACGCCTGGTACTGGCTGGACGCCAACCAGGGCGGCGCAAAAGCCGTCAATAAGGATGTCTACCAGGAATCCAACGGCGGCAAATGGGTGCGCTACGATGCAAACGGCCATATGATTAAAGGTTGGGATACCAACGATGACGGCACCTATTACTTTGACCTGATCACCGGTGCCATGGCCAAGGGCGATATTGTGGTGGACAACCTGCCCTGCAGCTTTGATACCACCACCGGCATTGGCTGCAACCTGATGTGGCACAGCATGGACGGCAAAGATTACTGGTATGAGGCTGGCAAGCGCCAGGGTTATGATCCCAATAATGCAGCCTACCGCGGCAAAGAAATCTATGATCCGGCCTCCGGTGCCTGGTACTGGCTGGATAACGTGCAGCAGGGTGCTAAAACCGTCAGCAAGGATGTATACCAGGAATCCGAAGCCGGCGACTGGGCCGAAAACGCAGACGGCACCGGCAAGTGGGTGCGGTATGATGCCAACGGCCACATGGTAAAAGGCTGGGATACCAACAATGACGGCACCTATTACTTTGACCAGGTGTACGGCACCATGGCCAAAGGCATTGTGACGATCGACGGCAATCTGTACCTTTTTGATGTTGATACCGGCGTGATGCAGGCCAGCATTACGACCAGCGAGGAAGCCATGGCAGACCGCGTGATCGAGCTGGTCAACCAGGAGCGCACCTCCCGCGGATTGCAGCCCCTGCTCAAGCACGATGGCCTGATGGTTGCCGCCGCGGCCCGCGCCAGGGAGCTTTCCCAGCGATACAGCCACACCCGTCCCGACGGTTCTGAATGCTTTACCATTTTGTGGCACCTGGGCATTGACTATGCCTATGCCGGCGAAAACATTGCCATGGGTCAGAGAACCCCGGAGATCGTGATGAACGACTGGATGAACAGCTCCGGCCACCGCGCCAACATCCTGAACGAAAACTATGACTGCATCGGCGTTGGCTACACTATGGTGGATGGCCACCCCTATTGGGTACAGCTGTTTACCGGTGACTTTGATTTATAAGGCAATACCGCATAATTCTAAGTGCCGATACGGCGAGCGAGGTGCGGCAGATGCTAAGCCAAAAGCGCAGATAATACTGGATGTCTTATCGAGCATTTTGGCAACGCAGATGCCGTGCCGCAGCCGCCGAAGCGGTGCTTAAGCCGTAAGGCGGGAATTGTGCGGTGTTGCCATAAGGCTGCGGAACGGTCAATCCCGTTCCCTACAGCATTTTTTCAGCATGTGGCTAATGATACAGTGCCCTATCGTGCTTTTCATCCGCGGATGGATTTCAAAGTTTTATTTTACAACTTCACAAGTATCTCCCCCGCACCGGAATCCGATTGCCCTTCTCCCCTATCCCCCAACCGCGCGTACCGTTCATCTTCATCCGCTCCCCCACCAAAACAAAAGGCATGTGCCCCCTTATCTCTATCATAAGGTGGGCACATGCCGTTACATTATCATGATTTTATCACGCCAAAGTCATCAGGCAATGCAGCCATCGGTAAAGCTGTTGCGCTTGGCTTTCTCTTTCTGCTGGTTGCGCTTGGCGACGATTTCTTTGCTCAGGCCAATACGGTTGGTCTTGAAGTGGAAGAACGGGCGTTCCGGTACGGTGAAAATCTCCACCGGACGCATGTAACGTTCCGGCAGGCAGGCATTGATCTTATCGCGCACATCGTCCAAGGTGTAGCCATCTTTGAGCTGGACGTACAGGTACGGCAGGAAGCAGCCCTCGTGCTCATCATCCGGCACGATAACAAAGAACTCGTCCTTGATGCCCTTGATGTCGGCATCGGCCACGATGTTCTCCAGCGGCTGCACCATCAGGTCGCCGCCGCCAAAGCGCGGGGATGCGCCGCGGGTCATCGTGTAGAGCACACCGTCCTCGGACATATAGCCAATATCGCCGGTGTGCAGCCAGGTCTTGCCGTCTGCGTGGACCTGCAGTGCCTTGGCGGTTGCTTCGGGGCGGTCATAGCCCAGCATCACGCCGGGGCCCGTGATGCAGATCTCACCGGGGGTATTGTAGGTCAGCTCCTCCTGGGTGCCGGGCTTAAAGATGCTGATGATGCTGTGGATCATCGGCACACCAACGTTGCCGTCACGCACCGGGAACGGAGCCATGGGCAGAGTGGCGTTGGAGCCGGCCTCGCTGCTGCCGTAGCCGGCAGTAAAGCGCAGGTTACAGTTATGCTGCTTGAGGAACTCCTCAACATTGCGCAGCTGCTTGTTGTTGAATGCCTCGCAGCCGGCGCCGATGGCCAGCATGTGGGACATATCATAGTCAGCCGGAAGACGCTTGCTGCGGCGGATAACCTCCACAAACATGGGGATCAGGGGCCAGTTGTTGGGGCGGTAGCGCATCATTTCCAGGTCAACATCGTACACATCCACAAACGGATCCAGAATGAGCAGCATACCGCCGGCCAGGGGCAGCAGCATCATGGAAACCACAACAGCGATCAGAGCCGGGGGCAGGATGGTCAGCAGCCAAGTGGGGCGGAATTTATCCGAAGAGCCATAAAAGTTCATCTGGGTCAGCACGCCGATGATGCTGTGTGCAGAATGGATGACCTGCTTGGAAGGGCCGGTGGAACCGCTGGTATAGGCGCGCAGCAGCGGGCGGTCAATGTTGACAGGAGCGGGCACAAAGCCGCGAAAACGCTGGCCCATGTTACAGAAATCAGCCCACATCATGGTATCAGAGCCACGGGCGGGAACATCCGGATACAGGGCATCCAGGGAATGCTGCAGGTAAACCGGCATAGCGGAGCGGTCGCCGCTTTCCAGAGCGGGAACGATAACATAGGTATTCACGTTGGTCTGCTCACGGTAGGCTTCGATTTCGGCCTTGGAGAAGAAGTCGTGAACAAAAATCACCTTGGCATTGGCTTTCTGAACAGCTTCAATGTTTTCTTCCAGGGTGTTGTCACGGCACAGCAGCGAAGCGCCGATGCGCTCGGCTGCCAGCAGCAGATAAATGAATTCCGGCACAGAACGCAGGAACACGGGGATCTGGTCCCCCTGCTTGACGCCAAGCACCTGCAGAGCGCGGGCGGTGGCGTCCACCTTACGGAACACGGTACCCCAGGTGATATCCACGCCATAGTAGTGCATGGCAACCACGTTAGGGTCTGCAGCGCGCACGGAGAGGTACTGCTCCACGGTGCAGGCCGGAACCTGGATACCGCGCAGAACTTCTGGATAGAACTTCATCCAGGGGCGGTCAATGCTGGGCTTGCCAGTCAACATCGCGTTTTCATTCATTGCAATTTCCTCCAAATGTCTTTCCCTTATAGTTGCAGGGAATTAAATTATCCAAATCACGCCAAACCTTTATGGCGCTTTCCCCTGCTGTGCACATCGTTGCACAGCGTCGCCGAACCATAATGCTATAATTATCTTCGGTGCTGAACATAGTATACCATTCCTGTTTACGGAAAGCACGAGAATCCCATGGCACAAATTTCCAGAAATTGATTCCGCATGATTCACTTTTTTCACATGGATTTTCACGCTTTGGCATGGAGTTTTCTTGCAATTTCATTTTCCTCGGTGCAACAAAAGCCCCAGCTACCGCAGCAGCCAGGGCTTTATGTTTATGCGTATGTATGTTGTATTTTTAGATTTTGTTCATCCAGGTCTCTTGCAGTTCTTCCATTTCATCACTTTTGGCGCGGGTAATCAGATGGATTCCCTGCAGGACATGATGGATGTGCTCCGCAATGGCGTTGCGCTCTTTTGTCACGTTCTGCTCATCCAAATTCCAGACCTGATCAAAATATTCACTCAGGCGGTCTTCCATCACACTGTTGTTGACCATTGCAATCCGGTTGATGGGGCAGTTGTTATCCAGCCGAAGATACGATGCAGCGCCAGAAAGAAACATATTGGGGTCTGCCACATACTGGAAATCGTTCACAATGCGGCCGCTGATCAAGCGGAATTCAAGTTTTTCACGCTGCTTGCAAAGCTGCAGCACATAGCTGATGCACCGGCTGCGCTGATCCGGGGTAAGGCTGACCTTGTAACTGAAAAAGTCCAGCTCGCCGGAAACCGCCATGGAGGAAAATGCAGCTTCATAAATCAGGATGCGGATGTTTGTTTCCTCCACCACACCTTTGGCAAGGTTGTGTACGCTACGCAGCTCCGCAGGGGTAGCACCCAAAAAATCTTTCAGCTCGGCCTCGTGGGCGGTCAGGATCTCTTCAAACAAGTCATCCGGCAGCAGAAGCTCATTCAGGTGGCCGAACATCCACCGCAGATTGGAGGCCAGCAGCGTGTGCATATAGTCGTACTGGCTGATCAGCTGGCGCATGCTGGTATCGCGGAAAAGCTGGTCATCCCGCACGCAGAGCTTGGAGAAGTTATCATACAGGCTTTCGCAGTTCTGCGGGTCCTCGGTGGCGGTAACGGCAGCGCAGCGGCTGTGGCTGACCAGCAGGCCGGTAATGGCAAAATCGCCCTTGACCACAAACACCGCGCGCCCGGCAGCCGCGGTGCTGCCAAACAGCTTGAAATGAATATGGCTGAAGTTGGTCAACACGTTAATAATGAGCGCGGCATCATAGATGGGGTCCCATTTTTCGCGGCTGATATCGATCATCAGCTTGAAATAGACGTTATCATAGCTGCGCTGGTCCACCAGCTGGCCGTTTTGCAGGTTGGCAACTTTCAGGCGGTATTCGCGCGCCATTTCCATCAGGTCCATCACAGCCACAATGTCCAGCTGGCTGACGCGGCGCAGCACGGGGTGCGCCATTTTTGTCAGGTATTGCAGCATGTTCAGCTCGGCCCAAAAGTCCGTATAGGGGCCAATGCGCGCCTCGCCGCTGTCCAGTTCCTCTTGCAAATAATCATATTCAGCAATCAGGTTATCATAAATGGCGGCTTTCAGGTCACTGGGGATGCTAACGCTGTATTCCCGCAGCAGCAGGTCACGGCCATCATCGGTGGCTTCATCCACCACGCAGGCACTGATGCCCTCCATCACGCGCTTTTCAGTCTTTTTGGCAGGCAGCATGCGGCCGCTGACCCATTTGCTGATATAGGAAACATCGTATTGCAGGCGCTTGGCCAGGGTATAGTTCTTGACCTCCGCAACTTCCAGCAAATGCTCCAGCAGAATGCTGAATCTATTTTTATCTTCCATTGCACCAAATCCTCTTCACCCATTTAGTTTACACTTTTCTTTTATTCTATTATACAAGTTCCATATTTCGATTGCAAATTCAAATGATAACAGGTAAGGAGAAAACGAAGAAAATATATTAAAATCTTTCACAATTCGCGGCCGCATTCTTTGGCATTCATGCCAGTTTGTTGTTTTTTTGTTGTTTGAACTGACAAAGTTTGTTTGTTCTGCTTGTGATATCCTCCAAAAATTATACTTCGCGCGCCATAGTTACCAAATTTAGCCGCAGCTTTTTAGTAGGTTTTGCCCTTGCACCGGCCTGATGTGTTCGCCATGTTTTTGTGTGTTGCCTTTATTATGCGGGTAAGGTAAATTGCGATTTTTTAATCGTGTACTATTTCTAGCTTTCGGCGGGGTGGGGTCCCCCGCCCTACTGGCCTGGCAAATATTTCGCCGAACCTATGCCCACAAATACAAAAATGCCGCAGCAGACTGTTACATCTGCTGCGGCATTTTTATTTAGAGGTTAATGGGCTGGTTACAGCTCATTGTTCGGCTGTGGGATTACTGCAGAACGCCGGTGTTCTTATCAAAGTGATAAGTGCGGCCATCGATGACTGCATCGCCCTTAGCCATGGTGCCATAAATCGGGTCGAAATAGTAACGCTTGTCAGCGCTCCAGCCCTTGATCATGTGGCCCTGTGCATCGTAACGGACCCACTTGCCGGTACCATCGGCGCGGTCAGCCCACTGGCCAGCTTCGGATTCCTGATAGACATCCTTGCTGGTGGCTTTCTTGCCCTGGTCAACGGCATCCAGCCAGTACCAAGCGTCGGAAGCCGGGTCGTAGATTTCCTTGCCGCGGCCATCCAGGCCCTGGCGAACGCCCTTTTCGTACCAGAAGTCAGCGCCGTTGATGGTCAGCCACTGGCCGTCCAGAGCGATACCGGTGTACTCGTCAAATGCGCAAGGTACACCGTCAATATCGCCTGCGCCCTTAGCCATAGCGCCGGTGATCAGGTCAAAGTAGTAGGTGCCCTTATCGGTCGTCTGCCAGCCCTTGACCATGTGGCCGTTCTCATCGTAACGGACCCACTTGCCGGTGCCATCGGGCTTATCAGCCCACTGGCCGGCGGCGGATTCCTGGTAAACGTCCTTGCTGACGGTCATTGCGCCGCCCTGGACAGCATCCAGCCAGTACCAAGCGTCGGAATCGGGATCATAGATCTCTTTGCCGCGGCCGGTGGTACCCTGCTTCACGCCCTTTTCGTACCAGTACTTCTTGCCGTTTTCTTCAACCCAGCCGTTCTTCTCGCCGTACTTGGCGGTGTAGTCCTTGCCGTTGAAGTTGACAGCAGCGGTGGTAACGCCGCTGGTCTGCTTTACCGTTGCATCCACGAACTGAGCGCTTGCGCAGTTCTTATCGGTGCAGGTAAAGACAGCCATTGCGGTAATGGTGGTCTTTTCAGCAGCGCCATGAGCGGTGCGCGTTTCGGGTTCAGTAGACGGTACCTCAGTCGGCTCCGGCACAGCAGTCGGCTCCGGCACAGCAGTCGGTTCCGGCACAGCAGTCGGCTCCGGCACAGCAGTCGGCTCTGCCGGCTTTGCGGTCGGAGTTGCGGTCGGAGTTGCAGTCGGAGTTGCAGTCGGAGTTGCAGTCGGAGTTGCAGTCGGAGTTGCAGTCAGTGCTTCAAACACAGCGCTAACGGTAACATCAGCGGCAGGCATCTTGAAGGTAGCCTTGCCCTCGGTCACGGCCAGCTTTTGGGTCTTGGTTTCGTCGCCGCTCTTATAGCTGTAGGTCAGGCTGTCAGCCTTGAGCTGGTAGTTATCAGCTGCCTTAACGGTAACGGTAACGTCGGTGCCCTCAACAGCTGCGGTCGGGTCTACGGTAACAGTGCCGTTCTCAGCAGGAGCTGCGGTAACCTTGTATTCCTTAACAAACTCTGCGCTGACGTTGACAGGGTAAGCAGGCATTGCAAAGGTGTAGGTGTTGGCTTTTTCGGTATCAGCCTTCACTTCAACGGTCTTATCGGTGTTGTCAGCGTCTTTGTAGGTAACCTTCACGCTGCCAGCCTTCAGGGCATAGCCGGTTGCGGGCTTAGCAGTCAGGGTTACGGTTTCCTTCTCAGCTGCTTCTTTAGCGGAAGCAGTGATCTCACCATTGGTCAGGGCAGCAACATTAACCGCATAAGTCTTAGCGTTCTTTGCAACGCTGATGGTCACATCGCCGTCCGGCATGGTGAAGGTGTAAACCGTCTTAGCCTTTTCGGTGGTAGCCTGGGCTGCGGCTTCGTCCTGCGCTGCTTCCTGAACTTCAGTCAGGGCAACATCGGTATCGCCGTTCTTTGCGGTAACGGTAACGATATCGGTGCCTTCCTTTTCTACGGTCAGGGTAACGGTATCGTCCTTGATGTAGGTGTTGTTGGTGGTGCCCAGGGTCAGGGTAACGCCTTGAACTGCATCGGGCAGGGTAACAGTGTGGGGGGTGCTTTCGGTTGCGGTATGGCAATCAGAGCACAGGTACACATTGTTGCCAACGGACTTGGTTTCCAGCTCGTCCAGCTTCCAGGTATGGCCCTTGGGCAGTGCGCCGTCAGCGTACTTCTTTTCACCCTTGGTCAGGCCGTACTTGGTGGTGCGGTCCTGGGTGTAAGCGGGGGTATCGCACCATGCTTCAACGGAAACATTGGTGGTTGCGCCGCTGCTCAGGTCGCTGACCATGTCGGACATCGGCATGGTTTCAACCAGGTTAGCGCACCACATGAACTCTTCGTTCTTGTTCTTCTCGTCAGAGCTGCCCATGTTCTGGTTGTAACTCGGGTTGTAGTTCCAGGACTCGGTCTTGTAGCTCTTACGGTTTGCATAAGAAGTGCCGGAGGCATCGGTCTTGACTTCTGCCTTGCCGTCCACCAGTTCCTTATAGGTGTTGGACAGGTTGGTGCCGACAGAAACGACCAGCTGATCCTTGGTGGTGTTGATGCCGGTGATCACAGTCTGGCCCTGCTGGGTGGTGGTAGCAAAGCTGTAGCTGTCACGCAGGGTCAGGCCAGCCAGAGGATGGTTCTTGAAGGTGCCCAGATACTTCACACTGCTGGTATCCTGGGCGCTGTCCATGATAACCATGCTCATGCCGGGAAAGTGGGTATCGGGAACCATGTTGCCGTCCTTATCCTTGGTCAGCTTAATGCCGCCATAGACGGTGTTGTATTCCTTCACTTCTTCCACTGCGCCGGTGGTCGGGTCCATACGGTAGATGGCGTTGTTGACGTTGAAGTACAGCTTGCCATCATACAGTGCGGTAGAGTGTACCAGTGCGGGGTAGATCCGCTTTGCAGCAGCGTCTGCCAGGCACTCGGTGTTCAGGTTAGAATCCGCTGCACTGCTATCGATCTTATAGATGGTGCCAGCTTTGGCCAGAACCTCGGCATTGCTGTCGTCATCATTGAAGTTGCTGCTGGTTTTCTTCAGATCGTTGTAGTACATCAGGACGATATCAAACGGGTCATCCGTCTTGGTAAAGCTGCTCATGCTGAAGCCGCCGGAGCTGCTGGAATCCGCTTTGCGGATATAGTAGTTCGCAGTACGCGGACGTGCTTCCAGAGTATCGGGGCCCTGGTTCTGCATCTTCTTCATGAACTGCTGCATCTGGGAGTTGTTACCAGAGCTGCTGGAACCAGAGCTGCCGGAACCAGAGTTGCCGTTGTTGCCGTTCTCGGACTGCTGGCGGCGCATGTTGTTATACAGGTTCTGGTTGGTCGTGGTATCAACGTAATAGAAGTAATTATTGTCGAAGTAGATGGGGCTGCAGATAGAGGTGAACCAAGTATCCTCGTAGCAGGTATCGGTGTAACGGGTCTCGTTCTTGTTCTCCGCCTTGGTGTAAGAGTAATGCGGCTTGCCGTTGTTCAACACAACATTGCCGTCATCATCCACATCGGGATTCTTGTTCTTGGTGTAGGTGTAGCCATCGTACAGCGAGTCAATGTAATCATAGTACTTGCTGTAACGGCCTTCCAGACCGGAGGGAGAAACCAGGAAGTTGACATGGCGCAGGTCGCCTGCGTTCTCAACGCGGGTCTGGGCCATGCACTCGGTGTTCACGTCATCATAGCAGACGTCAACATAGTACCAGTTCTTGTTGGCTTCGCCGGTGGTCATCGTAGCAGAGTTGCTGTCGCCCTGCAGCTTGTTGACCTTGACTGCGTTGAAGTAGTGGACGTTGTTGAACATGCCGCCGCCGAACGCATTACCGGCAACACTGGTATCAGAAGTATCGCAGTAATACAGGATCTGGGCAAAGTCAACAACAGCGTTATCGCCTACTTCATCGGGGGTCTTCCAGCTGCCGTCATCATTCTTATAGATGCTCTTGTTGTCAGGCAAATTCTGGACCATGTAGTTAAATGCAGCTGCATAGCCCAGGCAGATGCAGCCATACTCAACGCCCTTAGCGCCGATCTCGCCGCCCAGCAGGGCACCGAAAGCAGTCGTCTGGATGGGGTCGTTGTTGCCGCCGCCGGTGATATCGCCCATGGAGCCCATATCGAATTCTGCAACCTGGGAGATCCAGTCGTGCAGGATCAGCAGCTTGGTAACATAGTCAGCGTCACCCAGCTCGGCAACCTGTTTCAAGCCTTCATTACGGATGGCTTTCAGAGCTTCGCCATAGTTCATGACGTAAGACATGAACGCCTGCGGCAGCATGTTCAGCATGAATGCCATGGTGGTCGGCGGGACATTATCGTTCGGATCCATGCTGCACAATATCTTGATTGCGCCCATGGTGCCGGTGATGCTGCCATCCTCGCCCTGCTTCTGAACGCCCTTGGAGGTCCAGAACGGGGCAACCACGCCGAAGTACTCTGCTTCGTCCTGGTTGAACTGCGACAGCTGGAAGTAGTAGTAGTTCATCTGCGCAGTCGAGACATCGTAAGTATTGGTGACCTGGTTGCCCTGGTCGTCCACATACACGGCAGTCTTCTGGCTGTCGTACAGCAGCAGGCTGTTCTTGCCCTTGTTGTCGCCGCTCTGATAGGTGAAGTTCACCTTGCTTGCGTCAACCGGGTTGTTCTGCATATCGTACCAGTTGCCGCCATCCATTGCGGACACCAGGGTAACGCCGGTGCCGCCGGAGGTGGTATCCAGGGTCGGGGTGCCACCCACATTGATGTAGACGGAATTGTTATTCTGGTCTACCACAACGCTGACCGGCATGGTCATTACCGGCTGGGTTTTGATTTCTTCGCCGCAGACAGCGCACTTGAAGGTGACGCTGGTGCATTCCCAGTCAATGGTAACGGGAGCGCCGGCAGAAATTTTGCCGGTTTCGCTGTCATAGAACAGCTGGGCGTTGCTGTAGTCATCGGCCAGCTTGCCCTCGACCTTCTTCATTTCCCAGTTGAAGGTAGCAACAAACTTGCCATCTGCATCCTTGGGCACGGCATGGCTCTGGCAGGGCAGGGCGGCAATGTCGTCGGTGCGGGTGGTGGGTTCCTTGTATTCCTTCTTAAGCGGGCTCTTGTCAGCGGGCACGCTGGCAGAGTAAACGGTCTTGCCGGCAACGCCGGGCTTTGCATCGGTGGTATCCTTGGTTACGGTGCCTTCTACCTTCTGGTAGGCATCGTCCTTTTCACAGGTATACACAGCGGTGTAAGCCCAGCCGTCATCGGTCTTGGTCCAGTAACCATCGGGGGTTTCCTTCCAGGTATGGGTGTGGCCATCTTCCGGGTTGGTGTCATTCCAGTACCATTTCGGCTCGCCATAGGTATGGCCATCCGCAGCGGCGCTGGCAGCAAAGGTATCGGAGTTTTCAGCAACGTAAGCCTGTGCGTAGCTGTCAGCCTGCTGCGCAATCACTTCATCATCGCTGTTGGTCATGGACTCCATCGCAGAGGTCATGCCGGAGCTGCCGGTAAAGGTAACGGCGGTCACAACGCCTGCGGCGTTCGTCTCATAGCCCAGGTCGGTAACGGCGCTGGACAGATGATACGTTTTGATGGTGGCAGCCATCACCGATGCCATCTCGTCCTTGTTCAGGCCATAGGCTTCGGTGTTGATCTTGCCGGCTGCGGCGTTGGCGTACATGGCATCGGCCAATGCATTTTCCAACGCTGCAAGGCTCATGCCTGCCTTGCTCTGTGCAGTCGCTTCCAGCTTGGCATCGTCCTGCTCCAGTTCATGCACTTCGCCCTGGGCAGCCAGCGTTTGGGCTGTCTGCTTGATCAGGTCTGCGGTGCTGGTGAACTTGGGCAGGGACTGCACAGCGCTGGCCGCGCTTGCTGCGCTAGCTGCAACAGACTGCGCTACCGAAGAATCAATCTTGGTAGTTTCGGCAGCTGCGGGAAGCGCCACGCTTTGGGCAACCATGGCTGCTGCCAGCACGGATGCACCAAAACGCTGAAGGTTTTTCTTCATAGTTTTATCCTCCCTTAAGTGTTACTACTTTCCCCTTTTGTGTGAAAAGTGGTACGGCAGATGTGCGGCACTTTGCAGGTGTTGATTGCAAAACGCCTGGTTGTGCCCCCTCGGTCTGGCGATCCCCTGCCGGGCTGCGGCCTGCTTTCGTGGCTTTTGGCCCCGGCACAGCGGCTGACAAAACGTTGTACCGGCTGCATGTCTTGATCCTGCAAATGATAACCTTTCCGACACATCTAGGTATATACATTATATCACAGTTGCCAGAATTTGCATAGTTAATTAGCGCGGTTTCTATGTGAATTTTTGTCCTTGAATCAACTGAAACCTGTTTTTCGCACATTATTTGCGTTGCGATGCGGTGACTCTTTGGCGGTATTTATTAACATTTTTGAATGGTTTATTCCTGCTTTTATCAAATGATTGAACATTTACCCCGATAATGTTCTTTGCAATCTCTTAATCCAATCACCCGGTATTGTGATCGCGCATTTTTTGTCATTTCGGTTTGGCTTGTTGTTGAGAGATTTGGCAGAGATTGGAGGAAACTTGAAGGGAAAATTGGAGGTTGAGAATTGCCCATTATAAATTGTACTGTAGAAAGCGTTCCTGACCGTTCCGAAAACTTAGGGCAACACCGCATAATTCTAAGTGCCGATACGGCGAGCGAGGTGCGGCAGATGCCAAGCCAAAAGCGCAGATAATACTGGATGTCTTATCGAGCATTTTGGCAACGCAGATGCCGTGCCGTAGCTGCCGGAGCGGTGCTTAAGCCGCAAGGCGGGAACTGCGGTATTGCCTTAGGGATAGATCAACCCTTGCCCCTTAACCGCGACCTGAAATACACCTTCCCAAGGTAGGGCGGTGTGAGTGCCCCCTCCTGCTCCACTTTTTCAACGTTCCGAATAGTGTCCTCTCCCCTATCTACAATTCCTGATGTTTTCATGATGCCTTCCTTGGTCTTCCACACCCGGCCTTTGCCCCCTCCCCGTCCCATAAGTCGTACACAACAAAAAGGCCCCTGCCTTAACAGCAGGGGCCTTGAAAGCTATATCACAAGCCGAAAATTACTTCTCGATCTTGGAAACAACGCCGGAACCAACAGTGTGGCCGCCTTCGCGGATAGCGAAACGCATGCCTTCTTCCATGGCAACCGGGGTAATCAGCTCAACGTGCATATCAACGTTGTCGCCGGGCATGCACATCTCAGTGCCTTCGGGCAGGGTGATGATGCCGGTAACGTCGGTAGTACGGAAGTAGAACTGAGGACGATAGTTGTTGAAGAACGGGGTATGACGGCCGCCTTCTTCCTTCTTCAGGACGTAAACATGGCCATCGAAAGTGGTGTGAGGATGAACAGAGCCGGGAACAGCCAGAACCTGGCCACGCTCGATCTGGTCACGGTCAATACCACGCAGCAGAGCGCCGATGTTGTCGCCAGCCTGAGCGAACTCGAGGCTCTTGCGGAACATTTCCAGACCAGTGATGGTGGTGGTCAGCTTCTCTTCCTTCAGACCAACGATTTCCATCTGATCGCCGACATGAGCAGTACCACGCTCAACACGACCGGTAGCAACGGTGCCACGGCCGGAGATGGTCATAACGTCCTCAACGGGCATCAGGAACGGCTTATCAGCAGCACGGTCCGGGGTCGGGATGTAGCTGTCAACAGCGTCCATCAGCTCCCAAATGCACTTGTATTCCGGAGCATCGGGATCCTTGGAAGTGCTCTCCAGAGCCTTCAGAGCGGAGCCACGGATGATCGGGGTGTTGTCGCCGTCGAAATCCTGGCTGTCCAGCAGTTCGCGAACTTCCATTTCGACCAGGTCGAGCAGCTCTTCGTCGTCAACCATATCGCACTTGTTCAGGAACACAACGATCTTGGGCACGCCAACCTGACGAGCCAGCAGGATGTGCTCACGGGTCTGCGGCATCGGGCCATCGGTTGCAGCAACAACCAGGATAGCGCCGTCCATCTGAGCAGCACCGGTGATCATGTTCTTGATGTAGTCAGCATGGCCCGGGCAGTCAACGTGGGCATAGTGACGCTTCGCGGTGTGGTACTCAACGTGAGCGGTGTTGATCGTGATACCACGAGCCTTCTCTTCAGGAGCCTTATCGATGCTGGAGTAATCCATGAAATCGGCGTCGCCCTTCAGAGCCAGAACCTTGGTGATAGCGGCAGTCAGAGTGGTCTTGCCGTGGTCAACGTGACCGATGGTACCGATGTTGACATGCTCCAAAGAGCGGTCAAATTTTTCCTTTTCAGCCATTGGAAGTATCCTCCTTTAATTCAAACAGATAAAATAGCCTGTTGTAAGGCTATCATACTAGATTTTTCAAGAAAAATCAAGTATTTTGCGCGAATTTGTGCAGAATCAGCCCTTATTGCGCTCGGTCATGATCTTATCTGCAACACTCTTGGGAACCTGCTGGTAATCAGCCGGCTCCATGGAGTACTGGCCACGGCCCTGGGTCTTGGAACGCAGGTCAGTAGCGTAACCGAACATCTCGGACAGAGGAACCATAGCGGTGACACGGGCAGTGCCATCGGTGGATTCCTGGTTCTGGATCGCGCCGCGGCGGCTGTTCAAGTCGCCAATGACGTTGCCCATATACTCGTCAGGAACAACAACGTCAACCTTCATGATGGGCTCCATGATGACGGGATCAGCCTTCTTCATAGCATCCTTGAATGCCATGGAGCCGGCGATGGAGAACGCCATTTCAGAGGAGTCAACTTCATGATAGGAGCCATCCCACAGAGTGACCTTGACATCCACGACAGGATAGCCAGCCAGAATGCCGGACTTCATCGCGCCCTGGATACCGTTGTCAACAGCGGGGATGTATTCCTTCGGGATAGCGCCGCCAACAATACCGTTGACAAACTCATAACCCTTACCCGGGTTGGGCTCAATCTTGATCTTAACGTGACCATACTGGCCCTTACCACCGGACTGACGTGCGTACTTGGTTTCCTGGTTAGCATCCTTGCGGATGGTTTCACGATAGGCAACCTGAGGTGCGCCAACGTTAGCTTCGACCTTAAACTCGCGGAGCAGACGGTCCACGATGATTTCCAGGTGGAGCTCGCCCATGCCGGCGATGATGGTCTGACCGGTTTCTTCATCGGTCCAGGTACGGAAAGTCGGGTCCTCTTCAGCCAGCTTAGACAGGGCAATACCCATCTTCTCGCTGCCAGCCTTGGTCTTGGGCTCGATGGCAACGCGGATAACCGGCTCGGGGAAGTTCATGGACTCGAGGATGATGGGATGCTTCTCATCGCACAGGGTATCACCAGTGGTGGTGTTCTTCAGACCAACAGCAGCGGCGATATCGCCAGCGTAGCAGATGTCGATATCCTTACGGTTGTTTGCATGCATCTGCAGGATACGGCCGATACGCTCGTCCTGATCCTTAACAGAGTTGTAAACAGTGGTGCCAGCCTCAACGGTACCAGAGTACACGCGGAAGAAGCACAGCTTACCGACATACGGGTCAGTCATAATCTTGAATGCCAGTGCAGAGAACGGCTGATCATCGGAAGAAGTGCGATCTTCTTCCTCGCCAGTCTCCGGGTTGGTGCCCTTGATGGCCGCAACGTCGGTCGGAGCAGGCATATAATCAACGATTGCATCCAACAGTTTCTGAACGCCACGGTTCTTGTAAGAAGAGCCGCAGACAACAGGAACGATCTCGTTGGAAATAGTAGCCTTACGCAGAGCAGCCTTGATTTCTCCCTTGGTCAGCTCTTCGCCGTCCAGGTACTTCATCATCAGCTCTTCGTCGGTCTCAGCAACAGCTTCGATCAGCTTGTCATGATATTCCTGAGCCTGTTCTTTCAGGTCTTCAGGAATTTCCTCAACGCGCACATCATTGCCCATATCATCATAGTAGATATCGGCTTTCATGTCGATCAGATCGATGATGCCGCGGAAAGTGTCTTCCTGGCCGACAGGCAACTGGATAGGCACACCGTTGGCATGCAGACGATCATGCATCATCTGTACGCAGCGGAAGAAGTCAGCACCCATGGTATCCATCTTGTTGACGTAAACCATGCGGGGAACCTTGTACTCGTCAGCCTGGCGCCAAACGGTTTCAGACTGAGGCTCAACGCCACCCTTTGCGGCCAGAACGGTAACAGAACCGTCCAGAACACGCAGAGAACGCTGAACTTCAACAGTAAAGTCAACGTGGCCCGGGGTGTCGATGATGTTGATACGATGACGGTTCTTTTTGAACAGAGCCGGATCGTGCTGGGTCTCGGTGTGGCTCCAGTAGCAGGTGGTTGCAGCGGAAGTGATGGTAATACCACGTTCCTGTTCCTGCTCCATCCAGTCCATCGTAGCAGCGCCGTCATGAACTTCGCCGATCTTATGGTTAATACCGGTGTAGTACAGAATGCGCTCGGTGGTGGTGGTCTTGCCTGCGTCGATGTGGGCCATGATACCGATATTTCGGGTCATTTGCAGGGATACGTCTCTCGGCGTTGCCATGGCTTAAACCTCCTCAGTAAGCAGATCAATAACGGTAATGCGCGAAAGCCTTGTTGGCTTCTGCCATCTTGTGGGTATCTTCGCGCTTCTTGACAGCGCCGCCAACGTTGTTGGTAGCGTCGATGATCTCGGCGGCCAGGCGAGCGGACATGGTCTTTTCACCACGGCTGCGGCTGTACAGAGTCAGCCAGCGCAGGCCGAGGGTCTCGCGGCGGGCGGGGCTGACCTCCAGGGGAACCTGGTAGGTGGAGCCGCCGACACGGCGGGCCTTAACTTCGAGGCTGGGCATGATGTTTTCCATGGCCTTCTCGAACATTTCGAGAGGATCGTTGCCGGTCTTCTCTTTGACAGTCTCAAAAGCTTCGTAAACGATCTTCTGAGCGACGCCCTTCTTGCCATCCAGCATGATGCTGTTGACCAGACGGGTGACGAGCTTGGAATTGTAAATAGGATCAGCCAGAACTTCGCGCTTTGCGATTTTACCTCTTCTGGGCATCTTTCTTCCCTCCTTCACATTAATGATATCATCGGTACTCGAAAGTTAAAGAAAACTCCCGTTATGCCACAAAAGGGTCAGCTGACCATTTTATGGCGAAAAGATGTTTCCTTACTTCTTGGCACCGGCCTTGGGACGCTTTGCGCCGTATTTGCTGCGAGCCTGGTTACGGTTTGCAACACCCTGAGTATCCAGAGTACCACGGATGATGTGGTAACGGACACCGGGCAGGTCCTTAACACGACCGCCACGGATCAGGACAACGCTGTGCTCCTGCAGGTTATGGCCGATACCAGGAATGTAGGAGGTGACCTCGATACCATTCGTCAGGCGGACACGGGCAACTTTACGCAGAGCAGAGTTGGGCTTTTTGGGGGTCATGGTACGAACAGCGGTGCAAACACCACGCTTCTGGGGGCTGTTCATGGTGGTGTACTGCTTCTTCTGGGAGTTGTAGCTCTTCTGAAGGGCAGGAGCAGTGCTCTTGGTTACCAGGACCTCACGGCCTTTGCGTACGAGCTGGTTAAAAGTAGGCATTTCTTTTCTCCTTTCTTGATTATTCCGCGCAGTTTTTTGCGGGGGTTGTGCTTCCATTTTGGCCGCACTTGACCCCTTAACTCACGCATTTATTATAATAGCGGATAAACCACGCTCTGTCAAGAGTATTCACAAAAAATATTTCAAATAATCGTGCAAGATGCTGATTTTCTGCACTGTGGGTTCTAATTTTGCACTTAAGGTGTATCTGAAAACAAAGAGAACGACGGATATTTCGCAAACGCAAGCAGAATTTAAGGCAAAGAGCCATAGGAATCCTTTGCGGATTCCAAGGCTTTTTAACGCAAAATTCCGCTGTGTTTGCAGAAACAGACTAAATTTTCGAATTTTTCAGATACACCCTAGGGCAATACCGCATAATTCTAAGTGCCGATACGGCGAGCGAGGTGCGGCAGATGCCAAGCCAAAAGCGCAGATAATACTGGATGTATTATCGAGCATTTTGGCAACGCAGATGCCGTGCCGCAGCTGCCGGAGCGGTGCTTAAGCCGCAAGGCGGGAATTGTGCGGTGTTGCCCTAGGACTTTCCCCTGCTTATTTTGCAGCTTCCAGCTGTGCCACGCAGGCTTCGGCTTCGTCCAGAATGCGGCCGAACTTATCCAGGGCAGCATCCACCGGGGCGGGGGTGGTCAGGTCCACACCGGCATGGCGCAGCTCATCCAGCGGGTAAGCGCTGCCGCCCATGTGCAGGAACTCCAGGTACTTCTTAACAGCCGGTTCGCCGTTCTTCAGGATGCCCTCGGACAATGCCACGGCAGTGGAATAGCCGGTTGCATACTTATAAACATAGAACGGGCGGTAGAAGTGCGGGATGCGTGCCCACTCGTACTGTACTTCGTCATCCACAACCAGCTCCGGTCCAAAGTAGTCCACAATGAGCTTCTTGTACAGATTGTTCAGGGCGGCGGGATTCAGGGCTTCGCCGCGCTCGGCCATGGCGTGGGCATCGCGCTCAAACTCGGCAAACATCGTCTGGCGGTAGACGGTTCCCTTGAAATTTTCGAGGTACTGATTCAGCAGGGCCAGGCGGGTTGCGGGATTCTGGTTCTTTTCTGCCAGCAGGTGCTCAATGAGCAGGTTCTCGTTGACGGTGGAAGCGACCTCTGCGACAAACAGGGTATAGTCGGCATACTGGGCAGGCTGGGTATGGCGGCTGAACCAGCTGTGCATGCTGTGGCCCATCTCATGCGCAATGGTGGAAACGCTGTCCAGCGTACCGGTAAAGTTGCACATGATATAGGGGTTGGAATCATAGCTGCCGCCGGAGTAAGCGCCGCCGCTCTTGCCCTTGTTGGGGAACACATCGATCCAGCGCTCGGCAAAGCCCTTGCGAACGATGGTGCCGTACTCTTCGCCCAGCGGTGCAACGGCATCCAGAACCATCTGCTTGGCCTGGTCATAGGTGTAATGGGCGCTGACGCCCTTGGTCAGCGGGGCGTACACATCATAGTAGTGCAGCTCGTCCACACCCAGGATGCGCTTGCGCAGAGCAACATAGCGGTACATATCCGGCAGGTGCTTGCGCACAGTAGCCACCAGGTTATCATAGACCTGGCCGGGCACGTTCTCCCCTGCCATGGACATGGCGCGGGAAGATTCATAATGACGGACGGAGGCTTCGGCGGTAGCGGTCTTGACAGCGCCGGAGTAAGAGGCAGCCAGCGTGTTGATGTGCTGGCGGAAGCTCTTGTAGTAGCTTTCAAAGGCATTCTTGCGCAGCACGCGGTCATTGGAGGTTTGCAGCAGGATGTAGTTGGAAGCGGTCAGCTCCACATCGTTGCCCTCGCCATCCTTGACGGAATCGAACACCATGTCGGCGTCTTCCAGGTTATCGGCAACATTTTTCGGGGTGCCGAATGCCTCACCGAAAGCAGCCAGCAGCTTTTCTTCCGGGGCGGTCAGGGTGTGAGGCTTTGCACGCAGCAGGTCCTCCAGAGCAAAACGATAGGGGGCAACCTGCTCGTCATCCATGATGGCATCCAGGGTTTCCTGCGGCAGTGCCAGGATTTCCGGCTGAGCATAGGCGATGGTACCGACAGCCTTTACATATTTGGCGGTAGCGCGGGCATCCATGCTCTGGGCGTCATCAGCACGGGTATCCTCGCTCAGACGCAGGCTGGTGTAGACAGCCAGGTTTTCCAGTTCACGGAACACGCCGATTTCTGCATCATAAAATTCACGAATGCTGGCAGCGTTGTTCAGCTTGCCCTCCCAGGCAGCCAAAGCTTCAATTTGGGGGTCAATGGCGGCAAAAGCCTTTTCCCATTCCGCATCGCTGGCGTACATTTTGGTCAGGTCCCACTGGTACTGCGGGTCCATCTCTTTGCGTTCTTTCAATGCTTCCGACATGGCGGATTCTCCTTTTCTATATGGTGTCTTTCTGAGCCAGTCAGGGAAGCGTTCTCCCCTGCCCTCCACGCAGGCACTATTCATCCTGCACAGACAAACCCAGTATAAAAGTATTATACACCAAATGTTAGAAAAAACAAATCCGTTTTTCTTTAAGGCAATACCGCATAATTCCCGCCTTATGGCTTAAGCACCGCTCCGACGGCTGCGGCACGGCATCTGCGTTGCCAAAATGCTC